>Ga0209500_10001570_pt1 | contig 17006 bp, 20 predicted proteins | sample S_140212_EF_Meta_FD_187323 | JGI IMG/M metagenome (GOLD analysis project Ga0209500, IMG submission 187323) | Freshwater microbial communities from Lake Simoncouche, Canada to study carbon cycling - S_140212_EF_MetaG (SPAdes) (version 2) | ecosystem: Environmental > Aquatic > Freshwater > Lake ... | reverse complement strand
CCGATTGACGGCAGGAAAAGGAAAAAGTATGTTAGTTGATGATGACAAAGAAGAGTTGGGTGAGTTAGAGATTGAGCAACAGAAGATCGAGCAAAAGCCTGAACTTCCTGATAAATACAGGGATAAAAGTTTAGACGAGATTGTGAAGATGCACCAAGAGGCTGAAAAGCTCATTGGAAAGCAAGCACAAGAAGTAGGCGAAGTCAGAAAGTTAGCCGATGAACTCATCAAACAGAACCTTGGTTCACGACAACAAACTAGACAGGAAGAGCCTGAAGTAGATTTCTTTGAGAATCCACAGAAGGCAGTTCAAAGGACTGTTGATAACCACCCTGACATCCTAGCGGCACGACAAGTAACGCAAGAGATGAGAAGGGCACAAATTCAGCAAAGGTTAGCGCAAGAACATCCCGACTTTGGAGACATCGCCAGAGATCAGGACTTTGCAAATTGGGTGAAGTCTAGCCCTGTTCGCATTAGGATTTTTGAGCAAGCCGATTCTGGATATGATTTTGACTCAGCCAATGAATTGCTATCTACCTATAAACAGCTACGTTCTGTAAAACAGAAGCAAACAAGTGATGATGGCGAGGTAACTCGCAAGCAGAACTTGAGAGCAGTAGGTGTTGATGTAGGTGGTTCTGGTGAATCATCAAAGAAGGTATACAGAAGGGCTGACCTTATTCGGCTCAAAATGCAAGACCCAAATCGGTATGACGCTTTAAGTGATGAAATCATGCAAGCCTATCAAGAGGGTCGGGTTCGTTAATTTTTAGGAGATTTAATCATGGCATATCCAACACCAGCGGTAACAGTAACCACCGCAGCAACGTTCATTCCAGAAATCTGGTCTGATGAAATCATAGCCGCTTACAAGAAAAATCTTGTTTTGGCTAACATCGTAATGAAGATGAACTTCAAAGGTAAAAAGGGAGATACAGTTCACATTCCCGCGCCTACCCGTGGTTCTGCTTCAGCAAAATCAGCATCTACTGCTGTAACTCTGATTGCCGATACTGAGACAGAGATTCAAGTGTCTATCAACAAGCACTTTGAATATTCACGTTTCATTGAGGACATCGTTGAAGCACAAGCCTTAAACAGCTTGCGCCAGTTCTACACTGCTGATGCGGGCTATGCGCTTGCCAAGCAAGTAGACACTAGCTTGATCCAATTGGGTCGCTCATTCAATGGTGCTACTGTCGGTACTAACGACTATGCAACTTCTGCAGCTACTACCAAAGCCTTTATTGGCGGTGATGGTACGACTGCTTACAATAGCTCTTCATCCAATGCTTCCGCTTTGACTGATGCCGCTATTCGCAGAACCATTCAGCGTTTGGATGACAACGATACTCCTATGGACAATCGTTTCTTTATCATTCCTCCTTCAAGCCGCAATACGTTGATGGGTCTTTCCCGTTACACAGAACAGGCTTTTGTGGGTAATGGTAATGCCATCCGTACTGGTGAAATTGGTCAACTGTATGGTATTCCTGTGTTCACATCTAGCAATGCTGATACTGGTGCGGGCAACTCCACCACAGATCGTATCTGCTTGATGGGTCACAAGGACTCTATGGTTTTGGTTGAGCAAGTTGGTATCCGTTCACAAACTCAGTACAAGCAAGATTACCTTGCTACTTTGTTTACATCTGATACTTTGTATGGTGTTGAAGCCATGCGTACAGCCGCTACAACTGGTGCAGCTTTGTCTTCTAGCGCATATGCGTTAGCAGTTCCAGCCTAATAGTTGCCTTTTCCCCTCGCCTTAATCGGTGGGGGGATTTTTTACATCAAGGAGATTTATTATGGCAGCAGCAACAGCAGTAGTTTCCCGTAGGGGAACTGACCAATTCCGAGGTCTTTTTTCGGATACTTGGTCTGTAGTAGCAACACTAAACGCTTCATCTTTAGCTGATGGCGTGGGTGAAACAAATACCATTGCAGTACCTGGCGTGAAGCTAGGCGACATTGTGATGAACATCAGTATGGGCGTGGATGTCTCTGGCATTAGCGTTACACCTTATGTCTCAGCAGCAGATGTTGTCTCTATTCGTTTCCAAAACGAATCGGGCGGTACTTTGGACTTAGCAAGCACTACAGTTCGGTGCGTAGTGGTTCGTTTGGTATGATAAAAGGGGGCTAATACCCCCCTTTTTTTGGAGTTTTTATGGCTACTTTTAGATGTTTACAGTCTGGTACTGAAGTCACTTTTACCTATCAGTATGATATTGATAGCATGAAAAATCATCAAGGATACGTTCTTGTTGAGGAAACTCCAAAGGAAGACAAACCTAAGTTGGGCAGACCAAAAAAAGAGGTTTCAAATGTCGGAAATTGATCCAAGAGAATTTGGTAAGCTAGAAGCCCAAGTTGAGGCTTTACAGGTAGAAGTTCAAGCACTTCGCCAAGATATTAAAACGCTTTTAGAAATGGCTAACAAGTCTAAAGGTGGCTTTTTTGTTGGAATGGCTATCGCCTCTGTTATTGGCGGTTTCATTTCTTTTGTTGCAACCAAGCTAGTTCGATAAGGAAAAATCATGTACGGAAAATCAACCAAAATGGCTAGTTCTAAGATGCCTAAAAAGGATAAAACTATGCCTTTGGCAATTATGATTGCTGTTGGTAAGCCTAAAGCTATGCCTATCCGTGGTGCTCGTACTGCTACAAACATGATGAAGAAATCAGGTCGTAGCAAATGAAAAAGACCAAAGCCGAAACAAAGATTAGCAAGGTTATGAAAGAGTATGGTGCGGGTATGTTGCACTCTGGCTCTAAGAAAGGCCCTGTTGTCAAGAATCAAAAACAAGCAGTTGCGATTGCTTTAAGTGAGGCTGGCATGACTAAAAAGATGCCTAAGAAAAAATGAAACAAGGTCTTTACGCTAACATCAATGCCAAACAAGAACGCATCAAAGCTGGTTCTAAGGAAAAGATGCGTAAGGTTGGTTCTAAAGGTGCTCCTACTGAGGCGGCATTTAAGGCTGCGGCTAAGACCGCAAAGAAGAAATGAAATCTCCTGTTTGGCAAACAAAAGAAGGAAAAAACCCCAAGGGGGGCTTGAATGCCAAAGGAAGAGCATCGTATAATGCAGAAACAGGTGGAAATTTAAAACCACCAGTTAAGTCGGGAGATAACCCTCGTAGGGCATCCTTTTTAGCACGCATGGGCAATATGCCAGGAGCTGAGATGAAAGATGGAAAGCCTACCCGACTTTTACTTTCTCTTAGAGCTTGGGGCGCAACGTCCAAGGAAGACGCTAAAGCCAAGGCTAAAGCGATCTCTAAGAGGAACAAATGAGACCAGTATCTGTCAGTAAGAATCTAACTGCTAATACGGCTACTACGCTGTATACAGTGCCTACTGGCTATTACGCTAGATGCGTACTATTACACGTTTGTAATACCTCTCCTAGTAAACATATTTCCTTCAGTTGGTATGACGCAAGTGCTGCTACATCAACTTTAATTGTTAGCGAACAAGTTTTATCAGCAAGAACTACATTAACGCTTATTTCAGACACACAATATTTTGTGATGGAGGAAGGCGATTATATAACTGCTACTTCTGAAGCGGGAGCAACAATGTCTGTACTTGCAACATTTGAAATTGAAGGGTCACAGAGAACATGACTTACTTAGAACTTGTTAACGATGTGCTAGTTCGCTTGCGTGAAAGCACAGTATCTACTGTTGGCGAAACAACCTATTCTTCTTTGATTGGCAAGTTTGTCAATGATGCCAAGCGTCAGATTGAAGATTCCTTTAATTGGAATGTTCTCAGCACTACAGTGACTATCACAACTGTTGCAAACACACACGCTTATTCAATGACGGGTGCGGGTCAAAAGTTCCAAGTTAATGATGCTATCAATTCAACAAGTTTTATTGGTTTAAGAAATATCAGTTTTGTGGACATGAACCGCAAACTGAATTTTGGTACTCCATCAACTGGCATACCTTCTGAGTTCACCTTTGATGGTGTTGACTCTAGTGGAGACACTAAAGTAGAGTTATTTCCAATTCCTAACGGGGTCTATACAGTAATGTTTGACTTGGCTGTACCGCAAGCAACTCTGTCATCAGATGCTACATCTGTAAAAGTCTTAGATTATTTAGTTGCCCAAAGTGCTTATGCAAGGGCTTTGATTGAACGTGGCGAAGATGGAGGAACTGCCTCTTCTGAAGCCTATGCTTTGTTTAGAGGAATGCTTTCGGATGCCATTGCACTCGAAGGCACTCGCTATGTAGAAAACAATTTTGAACCCGTCTAATGTCTAAGCCTCTGCAAAGTTACAGTCTCTCAGCACCAGGCTTCTATGGCCTGAATACTGAAGATTCTCCCCTTGATTTGGGGGCTGGCTTTGCTTTGGTTGCAACTAACTGCATCTTGGATCAATATGGTCGTATTGGTGCTAGAAAAGGTTGGTCAAGGGTTAACTCTTCTTCTGGCAATCTAGGTGCTAATGATGTTGGAGTTATCCATGAGTTAGTCCAGACTGATGGGACTCTTACAGTTCTATTCGCTGGCAACAACAAGCTATTCAAACTTGGCACTTCTAACGCTGTGACTGAGTTAACCTATGGTGGTGGCGGTACTGCTCCTACTATTACTGCGTCTAACTGGCAAACTGCATCTTTGAATGGGATTGCATACTTTTTTCAAACAGGGCATGATCCTTTGATTTATGACCCCGCTGTTAGCACAACAACATTTAGAAGAGTATCTGAGAAAACGGGTTATGTTTCTACTGTTCCACAAGCCAATATCTGCTTGTCAGCATTTGGCAGATTGTGGGTAGCTAACACCTCAACAGATAAAGTAACTATTACCTTCTCTGATCTGATCGCAGGTCATGTATGGGGTGGAGGAACTTCAGGCTCGTTAGATGTCTCCCGTGTGTGGCCTAATGGTGCGGATGAAGTCATGGGCTTGGCAGCTCACAATGATTTCTTGTTTATCTTTGGTAAACGACAAATTCTTGTTTACTCTGGTGCTTCTACACCTGCAACTATTGTTCTAAGCGACACAATTGGCTCTATTGGCTGTATTGCTAGAGATACCATTCAAAGCGTTGGTTCTGATGTTATTTTCTTGTCAGACTCAGGTGTTCGTTCACTGATGAGAACAATTCAAGAGAAGTCTGCACCACTTAGAGACTTGTCTAAGAACGTGCGTTTTGACCTAAATTCATCTTTGGCAGGTGAAACATTGGCTAACTTGAAGTCTGTTTACTCAGAAAAAGAAGCCTTTTATCTGCTTGTTTTACCCGCTACTTTCCAAGTTTACTGCTTCGATACCAAGCAATCTTTGCAAGATGGGGCATCTAGGGTCACTAAGTGGGACTCTATTGCTCCAACTGCTTTACGTTCTTTGCGTAATGGCGACTTATATATTGGTAAGAATGGGTATATCGGTAAGTATGGAACTTATCTTGATGACGCATCTACATATCGTTTTTTGTACTACACAAATAATGCTGACTTAGGAAACCCTAATCAGATTTCTATTCTGAAGAGTGTGACTGCCATCGTTATTGGTGGGTCTAATCAGTTCTTAACAATCAAGTGGGGATTTGATTATTCTGGTGCTTATCAATCAGAGAATGTTTATATTCCTACACAAATAAGCTATGAATATGGCATTGCTGAATACAACATTGCTGAATACACAAGTGGCGTTCCAATTAAAACTTTGACAGCAAATGCTTCAGGTTCTGGAAAGATTGTTCAAACTGGTTATGAAACTACAATCAATAATGTTTCATTTTCTCTGCAAAAGATTGAAATTCAAGCCAAAGATGGCAAAATAGGGTAAGAGGTAAACCATGTCTAATTACACAAAATCAACCAATTTCGCTACCAAAGATAACTTATCACCTGGCAATCCTTTAAAGATTGTCAAAGGTACTGAAATTGATACTGAATTTAACAATATTGCTACCGCTGTTGCGACAAAGACAGACAATGCTTCTGCCGCAATTACTGGCGGTACGATTGTTGGGATTACCGATCTAGCGGTTGCTGATGGCGGTACTGGTGCTTCTACAGCCGCTAATGCAAGAACTAATCTAAGCGCAGCCGCAAGTGGTGCAAACTCTGATATTACTTCTATTACTGGTCTTACAACTGCTTTGACAGTCTTACAAGGTGGTACAGGTGTAACCACTTCTACGGGTACAGGCAATGTAGTGTTGTCAAACTCGCCAACACTTGTAACTCCCGCATTGGGAACTCCCTCTGCCCTTGTCGGCACAAACATCACAGGAACTGCATCTGGCTTAACTGCTGGTAATGTAACGACAAATGCTAACCTGACAGGTGGCGTAACATCAATTGGTAATGCCGCCACAGTTGTGACTAACGCTAACCTTACAGGTGCAGTTACTTCTGTTGGTAACGCAACGTCTTTAGGATCGTTTACTTCTGCAAACTTACTTGCCGCATTAACTGATGAAACTGGCACTGGCTCTGCTGTATTTGCAACAAGCCCAACATTGGTTACCCCTGCTCTTGGTACTCCATCTGCTTTGGTTGGCACAAACATCACAGGTACTGCTTCAGGTCTAACAGCGGGTAACGTCACTACCAATGCTAATTTGACAGGTGCTATTACTTCTACTGGTAATGCAACTTCTCTTGGTTCATTTAGTTCTGCAAACCTTTTGGGTGCTTTGACTGATGAAACAGGAACAGGATCAGCAGTATTTGCTACTTCACCTACTTTGGTGACTCCAATCCTAGGTACTCCTACTAGCGGTACTGCAACAAACTTAACAGGTTTGCCATTGACTACAGGCGTAACAGGTTTACTACCCGTTGCTAATGGTGGCACAGCAACAGCAACCCCTAGCATTGTTGCGGGAACAAATATAACTGTTACTGGCACATGGCCTAACCAAACCATTGCGGCATCTGGTAGTTCTGGAACTGTAACTAGCGTTGCGGCTTCAGTACCAAGTTTGTTTAGTATTTCTGGCTCACCGATTACCACATCTGGCACATTGGCGATGACCTACTCAGGTACTGCTTTGCCAGTAGCTAATGGTGGAACTGGCTTAACAACAACTCCTGCAAATGGTGCTTTGGACATTGGCAATGGAACAGGCTTTACTCGCACTACTTTGACTGCGGGTTCAAACATTACGATTACAAATGCTTCGGGTGCAATCACGATTGCGGCTTCTGGTGGTGGTGGAACACCTGCTGGTTCAAACACTCAGGTTCAATTTAATAACTCAGGTGCATTTGGTGCTTCTGCGAACTTCACTTTTGATGGTTCGCAGATTACAGTTAATGGTGTCAATGTAGGTCGTGGTGCAAGTGCTGTAGCCTCCAATAACGCACTAGGCACTACTGCTTTATTTTCAAACACTTCTGGGTCTAACAACCTAGGCGCTGGTTATCAAGCACTTTATTTTAACACCACAGGCTCTAACAATGCTGGTCTAGGTTCAAACGCACTTGTTTTTAACACCACTGGCGGCTCTAACACGGCTGTAGGTCGTGAGGCACTTCAAGCAAACACCACAGCATCTGACAACACGGCTGTTGGTTATCAAGCACTTTATGCCAACACCACAGGCAACCTTAATGCCGCTGTTGGTCAGTCTGCTTTATTAGCAAATACCACGGGTTATGGTAATACTGGTATAGGACAGAACGCATTAGCCGCAAACACCACAGGAGTTGAAAATACGGCTGTAGGTTATCTAGCACTTGATGCAAATGTCACGGGTTCTTCTAATACCGCTATTGGTAGAGGCGCACTCACTAACACCACAGGTTCTTTTAATACTGCTGTAGGTTTGAACTCACTTGAAAATGTCACTACAGGCACAAACAATGTTGCTTTAGGATATAGGACTGGTGTTGATTTAACAACTGGAAGTTCCAATATTTTCATTGGAACTGTAACTGGCAGACCTTGCACTACAAGTAATAGTGGTATTTGGATAGGACAATGTGATGCGTCAGGAACTGCCGCTGCGTCTGAAATTGCTATTGGTGGTGGTACTGGTAAAGGTGCATCTACTGGTTTTATAAATCCTAATAGCGGTGGCGTTTATCAGGGCAACAACTCAACTTTATGGTCTGTAACTTCTGACCAAAGATTGAAGAAAAACATTGTTGATAACAATATTGGTTTAGAAAAACTTACGCAAATTCAAGTGCGTAATTTTGAATATCGCACCGAAGATGAAATTACAGAATTACCAACTCATTCTGCAATTAAAAAAGATGGTGTTCAACTTGGTGTAATTGCTCAAGAGTTACAAGCTGTTTTACCTGAGTGCGTAAAAACTGAATCAACTGGCGTTATGTCTGTAGATGCAGATAATTTGACTTGGTATTTAATAAACGCAGTCAAAGAATTGTCTGCTCGTGTTAAACAACTTGAAGGAAACTAATCATGGAAAACCCAACACCCGCACAAATTGCACAGCACTATTCTGCCGCAATGGATAGCGTAAACCTAATCAATGGTGGCAAGCCATCAACGATGACTGACGCTGATTGGGCTGATTGCCTATCACGCAATAAAGAACATTTGAAAATTATGTTGGCTAAAGACTATTGGACAACAGAAAACCTTGCACCATTGCAAGCTGCCTCCGAATAAAAGGAAAATATCATGGCCGCACCAATAGTAATGAGTGATGAAGAGTTGTTTCAACTTACTGGCAGTTGGGAAGCTGCGGCAGCTTTGCGAGATCAACAATACAGAGCATTAAACGAATACAACTTTTCACAAGCTGCCCCTACATCGGGCGGTATGCTTAGTGGAAATATCTTAGCTGGTGCAAGTTGGAACAGCTTGAATCCTACGCTTGCTGGTGAACTTACAGCAGCCACAGGTCAAGAAACATCTAACTATGCAGTTGGTGGTGCTACAACTGCTGACACACTTGCTCAGTTAAACACATACCTAGATGGCGGTGGTAGGTTTGACCCAACTGCAACTGTGTTTCTGCAAACTGGTGGTGTTGACTTCTTGCAAGGTGTTGATAAAGCAACCATTAAAGACAACATCAATCAGATTTGTAAAACTTTAGGTAACCAAGGTGTTAATGTTGTCCTCACTGGTTCTCCTTATGCTTCTTCTATCAACGATGTAGTTACAAACAACTTTAACCCTGAAGTTGACCCATTGTTTAACGAAATTGCCAAAGAAAACAAGAATGTTGCTTTAGTTGGTGTTCAAGGTGAGATTCTGCAAAACAAGAAATTGTTAGTAGATGCTTTGCATACCAATGCTGAAGGTACATCCATTTATAACCAAGCTGTTATTAACTCGCTATCTCAGTTTGAGAACGAAGTTCCATCTAGCACTCCGAAAGCTATTGCACAAGTACAAGCATCAAATATTGTAGCTATAACTCCTCCAATTATTACTCAGGCTGCTGCTAACCCTCCTATTGCTCAAGCATTAGCTACACAAAGTGTTGATAGTTTAATTTTATCTGGTAATTTAAGCCCTACACAAATAGCAAAACAAACAGGATTATCAGAAGGAGAAGTGCTTTCTATCGCTGTTGCCAATGTTCCTATGGGTCAATCAATAACGCTTGGTGACACTGTTGTTCAGGCTGCATATCGAACTACTGGTTCTGGAATGGACGAGCAAGTTCTTGGAATTGAGAATATTTACACATCTAAAGTTGGTAGTAGTGGTGCGCCAGGTACTCAGCAACAACAATATTCACCTACTGGTGAGTTCCAAGGAACAGTAACAAATCAAAAGGTAGGTTCATTCTTTGGTGGTTTAGCTGAAGCGTTTAATGACCCTGTTGTTCAAGCAGCTTTCTTGGGTTTAGGCGGTGGTGGGTTCTTAGGAAGTCAATTAGGTCTTACAGGCTCTACAGCACAAGCAGTTGGTACAGGACTTTTTAAAGGTGGTGCGGCTGCGGCTGGTGGTGCTGATCTTGGAGAAGCGTTAAAAGTTGGACTTCTTAGTGGTGGTTTGGTTTATGGTGGTAATGCGCTTAATAACTACTTAACTACAGGCACTACAGCAGACCTTGGAATTACAGAACGTCAGTTTGCTATTCAAGATGCTAAACAGTTAGCAAGCCAAGGTTTATCAACTACTCAAATTGCTGATACTTTGGCGGCTGGAGGCTATAACGAAGCAATTATTGATAGAGCAATATCTTCTTTAACAGGTTCTACTGCATCTACGTTGCCAATACCAGGTGCTGTTAATGTTACAGGCACTGCTACTCCTGCAATCAATGCGGGTCTATTGGGTGGCTTGGTCTCTCCGACAACCACTGCGGCAACTACTACTCCAGTAACACAATCTGGCACTGTAAATGTTACTGGTACGGCACAACCTCAAATGGTAGATCAAGCGACATTAAACTTGGTTTCTAGTCAACTTGCTTCTAACTTAGGAACTAATGCTAACTTAGCTAATGTTGAAATTACTGCAAATAGACCTGCTACTACGCAAGAGATTACAAATGCAATTCTTGCGACTGTACCTAATGTAACTCTTCAACAAGCACAAACTCAAGCTGAAGTGTTGATTACAAGTGGTAAAAACTTGACTACCAATGACTTGATTAGTGCTGTATCTTCTGTATCTCCAAACATTACAAATAGTGTTGCAGAGCAGATTATCACTAGCACAAACTCAACTGTTATTCCTTCAATAGTTAATTCTTTAGCGGCAGTTACTGCGTCTACAATTCCTGCTAGTACGATTCCAACTCAAACTATTACTGCCTCAAGACCATCTACTATTACCAGTGATTTAACAGCGGCAACAATTCCGTTGATTCAGCCAAGTACGCCATTAACATTGCCTGAAATACCAAGGCAAACAACAACAGCATCAAATCCTTTGCTAAACACTGCTGGTTCTGTAGGATTATCAAGTTTGCTATCAGGATTGCCTAATTTGATCTCTGGTGGTCTTGGTACTGCGGGTAATCTTTTGCAAATGCAAACGTCAAGAGAAGCGGCTCAAAGAGCGCAAGCAATGATTGATGCTGAAACAAAAGCGGCTAAAGATGCGGCTCAGTTTAGACCTATTGGAATGACCACAAGGTTTGGAACATCTCAGTTTGGTTTTGATCCTGTAACTGGCAGATTATCAAGTGCAGGTTATACCTTAACACCAGATGTTAAAGCCCAACAAGATCGCTTCATGGCTTTGTCTAATCAAGGTTTGACACAAGCAGAACAAGCACAATCTCAATTTGCTCCTCTTCAAACAGGCGCACAAAGGTTGTTTGGATTGGGTAATCAGTACTTGGCTCAGTCTCCTGAAGCAGTTGCTCAGAACTATCTCAATCAGCAGATGAATTTGCTACAACCAGGCAGAGAGTTGGAACTTGCTAATTTGCAAAACAAACTCCAACAACAAGGTCGTGGTGGTCTTTCTGTGGCTCAAGGTGGCACTATGGGTGCTACTACTCCTGAACTGCAAGCACTTTATAACGCTAGGGCTGCTCAAGAGGCTCAATTGGCAGCTAATGCACAACAAGCTGGTCAGAGGGATGTATTGTTTGGTGCGGGATTGCTTGGTCAAGGCTCACAAGCTATGGGTCAGTACTATGGTGGTCAGCAAGCCGCTTATGCACCTTATACAGCCGCTTTGGGACAAGCACAGACCTTGGAGACTTTGGGTCAACAACCATACAACATGGGTGTTAACTTGGGACAAATTGGCTCACAAGCAGGGTTTAATGTTGGTCAACTAGGCTTAAAAGGAGCGCAATTGAGTGCAGGTTTGGCAACAAGTGCTGATGCTACACGCAATCTTTTGGCTCAAGGCTTAACTGCCGCAGGGAATCCTAACGCTCAGTTTGGTCAAGTAATAGGTAATACGCTTGGTGGATTGTTTGGTGGTGGATTGCAGTCTGCATTTAGCGGAACAGGTTTAGGCTCTTCTGGTTTTGGAACTGGTTTAGCTTATGGCAATCAAGACCTCGGCTTATTCTTGTAAGGAATCATCATGGCAGAAAATATCGTAGCGGGTCTGTTTGGTTTGACTCCACAAATGTACCAAAATCAACAGTACCAACAAGATTTAAATCGTGGTATCTCAATGGCACAACTATCGCCAGGTGCTGCGGCTCAAGCGGGACTTCAGGCTAGTGTTGGTCAGCTAGGTCGAGGCATTGCGGGTGCTATGGGCATAGAAGACCCACAACTAAAGATGATTAGTGCTAGGAATAGTATTGCTCAACAGATAGACCAATCTAACCCTGAGTCAATCTTAAAAGGTGCTCAAATGTTGGCGCAAATGGGCGACCAACAAGGTGCTATGGCATTGGCTCAATATGCTCGTCAAGCACAGAGTGAAATGGCTCAAACACAACAAAGACGGGCAGCAGAACAAGCATCTTTGGCAACAACTGCTAAGACTCAATTGTCTATCCGACAAGAAGAACAATTGCGTGATGAGTTATCTAAACTACCTCAAGACGCATCACAAGAAGATATTATTTCTGTATTAACTAAATATGGTTCACCAGATAAAGTTCTTGCGGCTTTAACGGCATCTGCAAGTAGAAAAGAGGCTACACAAGCTAGAACCGAAGCATTACAAGCAAATATTCAAGCAAGAGCAGAAACCTCAACTGCGGCTAATCAAGCAAAAATAGAGGCTGCCACAATAGCGGCACAAGCTCGAATTGATGCGGCTCAACAGGCTGGTGCTACTCGTCTTCAGGTTGCTCAAATGCAAACTGATGCCCGAAGAGATATTGCACAACTTGCTATTTCTTTGAAAGAAGCGGCTAATGCTGAATTGCTTACTCCTAAAGAAAAGCAAAAGCGTGAAGCGGCATACCCACAGGCAACCTCTGCTATCAGTAGTTTTGAAACTAAGGCTGACTCATTTATTAAAGACATTGAAAAGCTAAGAGATAGTCCTGGTCTATCTGAAATTACAGGCTTCGCGGCAGGTCGAATCCCTGGAATCACAGCCAATGGTCGTGCGGCTCAAGCCTTATACGATAAGATTGTTGCCAAAGGTGGCTTCCAAGCATTGCAAGACTTGCGTGATGCCTCTAAAACTGGTGGCGCATTGGGTAATGTGTCCAATCAAGAGGGTAAACAACTTACTGCTTCTTTTGCTGCCATTGATCGTAGACAAGATGCGAAAGATGTTAGAGCCGCACTTGACCAAGCTATTGGCGACATTCAAGGGTCTAAGACTCGTTTGAAAGAAGCGTACGACATGACGTACTCTTACAAAGTAGAGCAACCTAAGAAGACGTTTTCTAGTGAAGATCAGCAAGCATTAGATTGGGCAAATAAAAACCCCAATGATCCTCGCTCTGCACAAATCAAGAATCGTTTAGGAGCTAAGTAATATGGCTGATTTTGACCCTGATGCATACCTTGGCAAAACAACAGAGTTTGACCCTAATAAATACTTGGGTGTTAAGCCTCAAGAGTCTGATGAAACTGCTAGGTTGGCGGCTCGTTATCCTGCACCATTGTCAGAACAAATACCTGGTTATGGTAAACCTACTCCTACGGCTAAAGCTGATCGTAATTTAAGTTTAAGCCAGTTGTTATATCGCAACATTGCCAAGCCAGTAGTTGCTCCAACAGTTGAGGCAATGGGTGCTGTTGGCGGTGGTTTACTAGGAACTCCACTAGGCCCAGCAGGTATTGTTGGTGGTGCAGGTTTAGGATATGGAATGGCTAAAGAGGCTTTAAAACTTGGTGATATATACCTTGGTGGCATGACTCCTGAAGAAGCGCAAACACAACCCGTTAAGAACATTCTTGAAGGCGCAACTTATGAAGCGGGTGGTCGTGTTGTTGGTCAAGCAGTAAGTGCTGGTGTTGGCAAAGTAGTAGATTTATTTAATGCCCCTGCACAAAAAGCCGCTACTTTGGCTCAATTATCTCTTGGTAAAGACCTTCCTGATGTACTTGCCGCACTAAGGAAAGCTCCTCCCAATGCAAGTGTTGCTGAAATTACAGCATCTTTTAACAATCCCAAGTGGCAAGCATTGATTGATGATGCACTGCAACAAGACCCGCAATTCTTGCGTAAAGTTAAGTTGTTTAATGAAGAAGATTCTTTGAAGGCTTTGTCTAAATTAGCGGGTGGTGAAAATGCGGCTGAAGTGCGTTCTGTTGCTGAAAAAGCAAAAGATGCCTTAAACGCCATTACAACTCCATCAAGAGAAGCCGCATTAAATCGTGCAAATCTTGGTAAAGCAGTTGCTGAATATGAAGCAAAAGCAGGAGTGTTAAGTGGTGAGGCAGCGGCTAAAGTTGCTGATGTTCGCAGATTGATTGAGGCGGGTGAACTAGCAGAAGCGGCAGGTCGTCTTGAGTTAATTAAGAAGGGTATTCCTGTTGGCTTTACAAGGTATACCTACAAAGGTGATTTAGCTTTGATGGCAGACAATTGGGCGGCAAAAGCGGCAGATGCTTCTTTAGACTTAGGTCAGGGTGCTCGTTTTGCACAAGGTGCGGCAGATGCTCTACGATCTGTTGGCATCAAGCCACTTGAGGGTGCAGCGTTATCCCAAAGGATTTCTTCTATTGCCAACAATCCAAAGTTTGCTGGTGATGATGTGCTTGTTGGTGCAGTAAAGAATGTTGCCGATGACATTGCAAGGTGGACAAACAATGGTGGTGTTGTAGATGCTGTTGCTTTGGATGCCATTCGCAAGAACTCTGTTAATGCGGCTATTCAGAAGCTAAGACCAGGCATTGATGCTACATCGCAAAGAAACCTTGCTTCTACAGTTCTAGGAAACATTAGACCACTCCTTATTGATGCAATTGAAGAGGCTGGTGGTAAAGGTTATCGTCAATACCTTACTGATTACACAAAAGGCATGGAAAAGATTGCCGAGCGTAAACTGACGGGCGAAGCATTAAAACTATGGAAAACAAACAAAGATGGCTTTGTGCGTTTAGTTCAGAATGAGTCTCCTGAAGAGGTTGAAAAGATTCTTGGGCCAGGCAAGTACAACATTGCGGCTGAGTTGGCAGATTCAAGTTTGTCTGTATTACGAGATCAGGCACAAAAACGACTAACTCAAGTATCTGTTGGTGAGCAAGTAAAAGAAGGTCAAACCGCCCTTGCACAACTGTTAAAACAACAAACTTCTTTTATAAGATTACCATCTTATTTAAGTGTAGTGGCATCATCAACTAACAAGGTAATTAGCGAGTTAGAAAAAGCTGTAAGTACCAAAACTCTACAAACTTTGACAGAAGCTATGAAAACACCACAAGGTGCGGCTAATTTGTTATCAACATTACCTGCTGCTGAACGCAATCAAGTATTGAAACTGTTGGCAGACCCAAGCCAATGGAGTCCAACGTTAAGTTCTTCAGCAACCTTTGGCTTCAAGGGTGCTTTCCAAACAGATGAGCAGTAATGAGAGACTTTGCCGAAGCATTTGTTGCGGCAGTCTTTCTTGTTTGCTTTATTGTCTTTTGTAGTTACACAATAATTTGGGCGATGCCGTGAGATGGCTAGTAGCACTTGTTTTAACTCTATCGCTCCAATCTACAGGCAAAGACCTATGTAGTGTGCGTGAGTTTTACTCAATTGCTTGGGGTGTCCATGATCCTACTGAGAGACATAAGCAGATGGCTGAGTGGCTTACAAAACATCAACAATTGTGCAGAAGTTCCGACTTTAAAGTAATTTGGAATAATTTGAGTGAGTGGGCAGGTAACTCTGATTCGCATCAGTTAAGGGCATTAGTTGTTCATGGATACAAAGAAGCACTTGAGAGAGAGAAGAAATGATCGACACAATCAAATTGTTTCCGACTGTTCAGCCATCAGGGTATCCAGATAGGCACGATCTTGCTCAAGTTAAGCTAGAGAAGCAACATGAAATGAACAAGGTAAATGAGTTAGCCAAGCAAAAACAGACTCAATTACAAGACCTAGAGTTTGAGATTTACACTAAAAAAGTAGTTCAAGAGCGACTCCGCATGGAGATATTCACTAACCGCAAATTAGATATATTGGTATAAATATGACCGACATGAAAGAAAAATTGACGTTCATTGTGACCATTATGGTGGCAATAACTTTGTGCCTTTGCTTGCTTGCAATGGTCGGTGCGTTGCTTGTTGGTCTATGGTCAAAAGAAGTCGAAAATGCAGAAATCTTTAAGATGCTATCTCCCGCACTTATGACTATTCTTGGTGCATCTGTTGGTGTTCTGGCAGGTGTAAAAATGTCAACTAAAAACAAATGTAAGGACTGTGATGCTTGATATTCTCTCTGGTGGTTTACTAGGTTCAATCTTTGGTGGCATCTTTCGGATGGCCCCAGAAGTCTTGAAATGGCTTGATAAGAAAAATGAGCGTTCTCATGAACTCAATATGTTTAAGTTTCAATGCGATCTTGAACAACAAAGAGGCGCACAGAAACTCGCAGAAATAGGCGCACAAAGAGAAGCCGCTGTTGACGTAGGTGTTATGAATGCCTTTCAATCAGCCATAGAACAGCAAGCAACGATGGTTAAGGCGGCAGGTGGATGGGTCGCATCCTTATCCGCATCTGTGCGTCCTGTGGTCACTTATTGGGTTCTGTTTGTGTGGTCATTTATCCATGTTTGGTTTGCCTATAACGCATGGCTTGGTGGTGCTCCCGCTGTTGAAGTCTTCAAAACTATGATGACACCAGACTTTTCTGCTTTGCTCTCAGGAACAATTAACTACTGGTTTCTTGATAGAACTCTATCTAAGCGTGGGTTATGAACTTAGAACTGGCAGCAGAACTATGTAAAAGGTTCGAGGGCTTTCGTTCTAAGCCCTATCTTTGCCCCGCTAACGTGGCTACGATTGGCTACGGGTCTACTTACTATGCCAATGGTACTAGGGTCACATTAAACGATCCTCCAATGAGTCAGGAAGAGGCTCATTTGCTTTTAATGGTTGAGCTAGAGCATACTTATTTGCCAGGTGTTCTAAGAAACTGTCCGATTCTTGCAACAGATGAAAAAAAATGTAATGCCATTGTTGACTTCGTTTACAACCTTGGAATTGGTCGT
>Ga0209500_10001569_pt1 | contig 17029 bp, 21 predicted proteins | sample S_140212_EF_Meta_FD_187323 | JGI IMG/M metagenome (GOLD analysis project Ga0209500, IMG submission 187323) | Freshwater microbial communities from Lake Simoncouche, Canada to study carbon cycling - S_140212_EF_MetaG (SPAdes) (version 2) | ecosystem: Environmental > Aquatic > Freshwater > Lake ... | reverse complement strand
AACTGGAATGGAACGAAGTGCCATTCTGACATATTGATCGTATGCCGCAGTTACGAGTGCGCTGATGCTAGACGTGGTTGTGGGGGTACCTGTTGGAATTGCCATTAGGTCTAGCCTTTCTTGTTTAGGATCGGATTAGAGTCCAGACAACCTAATAACTTCATCCAGTTCTTCTTTGCTGTTTGCATTGAGCAGTCTTTGCATAATATCTCCATTATGTTCTGGTGATACACCAGAGTCTGCGGAGTTTGTCATACGCTTATATGCTGCAGCATCGTTTGGATTTACGTTAGGTGTTGCCTGGGTTTGGCCTGTTTCAATACCGAATACATCGGCATAGTCTTCAAGCCATTTAGATACAGACTCTTCAGTTGGGTCTATATCCTGTGGGATAAATGAAGCAATTTTGCTGTTTACCCCGCGACTTGCGAGGGCATCCTTTATTGCTCGTTCGCGCTGTGCTTTGTTCAGGCCTTCAAACTGAGAACGAAGTTCTTGCAGTTCTTTGTCCTTCTGCTTAGCTGCTTTGCGTAGTTGCTTTACTAGATCGTTTGATGAGTCATCCATTGTGAAGTCGTCATCATCCTCGTAGTCGTAATTGGACATAGTGGTCCTTCTCCCTATTAGTTGTTGGCGCAGGCCTCACATATCCTTGGGGCGGGTTATGTGGCTCCTACTCCTGGTCTTATTATCGCTCCACTAGGCCAGTCGTTCTAGTGGCAGGCTTTTTATTTAGTAGGCGCCAGCACGATCTCGTGATAATGCGCTAGATGATATTCCGGTCTTCTTGCCAAATGTGGCTTGTTCAAGTCCGGATATCTTCTGTGTCTTCTTTAATGCATCTGTTGAACCAGGAACATTAAGAACTAATTGTTCTGCAGTTTGTTGTGTGTATGGATCTTCTCCATAGATAGATGCAAGTTGACCACCGCGCAAGGCAGCTCCAGCAATTGTTGGTGCTGCTTGCTGGTATTGCTTACCGGTGATTCCAGCCTTGGCAAGTGCTTCAGCACCTGCAAATGTTGCACCTAGTCCTGCTCCTAGTTGAGCACCACCGATTTCAGCAGATGTTACCTTGCGTTTAATTTCATCTCTTGCATTTTTTGGATCAAGAACATAAGCAAGGATTTCGCCATTCTTAATTTCTGGATAAAATTCTTTAAGCGCTTTAAGCACTTCTGGGTTGGCGTTGATAACACGTTGCTGTGCCGTCATAATTCTATCTTCTAATTCTATGTTATCTACATCATTGGCAATTAACTGGGTAAAGCCTTGCTGTGAAGTGACTCCAGTTACTGGGTCAACTGTTTGCTTCCAATAACTTTCAGGCAAACCATAGTTACGCATAATATTCTGGTATTGATCTTCTAGCGCAATGTATTCGGCTGGACTTAGAGCGGTAAGTCCTTTAGCAATACGATCTTTGTTTGCACTAAAACGATTTTGGTAAGCCTTAGTATTTTGCAATTGAACAGAAAACTCTTTTGGATCAAAAGCATTGTCAATTAAATAGTTCTTAATGTCAGAGACTAGACTGCCTAAGCCATACTTATTAAACTCATCAAACAATAAATCGTATGCGGATTTACGTCCTGCTTTATCTGTTTCAGCCATTATTTACCCCATAAATCCAAAGTCTTGAAGAACCTGTTTAGTAGCATTTGCCACTTGTCCCCGAGCTTTATCTGTATATTGCCAGCGGTCATCCTTGCGTAATTGCTTGCGTAGCTCTGCAAGACTTATATTTCCAGCAAGAGCGTTTTGAATATTTCGATCTGTTACATCAATAGATGTATAAGGTAATTCTAACTCGTCAGCTATAGTTGCACGATATGGATTAACAATTTCAGTTAAATCGTTGCCTTCATCAATTAACTTCTTAGCCCATTCTGGCATAGCAGTTTTGGCATAATTGCGAATCTTCTGGTTAAAGTCTTCAATAGAAGCACCAGATTGAAGTTCTTTAGTAACTTGGTCAATAGTATCAAAGCCAAGAACCTTTGGAAGCATACTAGCTGAGATACCATTACGAGTAGCAGTTGCAACCAATGCGTTGTAATCAACTGCTGGTGCTCCACCAGTTTTACCTGGCGTAAATGGTTGCTTGGTTGATAGTTCATCAACAATTGTTAGATCATCAATGCCACGAAGGTAATAGTCATCAAGTTGGGCATCTGTATAAGTGATGCCTCTTTTTTTAAGTTCAGGAGTAAGAGCAAGTTTCCAACTTTTCAAACGTTCTTTGAAGAGATCACTATTTTCTAACTGTAGTAAGTAACGACCTCTAGCATCAGTGTCTAACTTTGCCCACTTGCTCTTAAACAAAAGATCTGCTGCTGCAACTTTATTTGTTTTGTAAAGCTTAAAGACCTCTTGTAATTCTTTGCCATAAATCTTATCTGAGAGAAGTGCCTCGCCAATTCCAAGATTAGATAGAGTATTCAAACCAGCGGCAATTTTTGCATTATTTGCTTCTGCCGCCGCTGCTGCTGCTTCTGGAGTTTGACCACCACTAGTCATCTGAGTAGATGCCATTTCAGTTGCGGCTTTGTCCATTGTTTCTGTTTTGTAAACTTTATTATCTTTGGCGTTATACCAGTTTCCTTGTTTCAAGACGTAATACACATCACCCTTATTTTGTGGGTCAATCTTTCCATTTTTGCGCCATAGTGCAACTTTATCTCCATTGACAGAATCGTATGTTGCCCAACCTGTAAATTTAGGGTCATCAAATTGTGTTGTTGGAACAGCCGTGTTTGGGTTAAATGCTGGGATGACATTAGCCTCTTTTGCTAATCTTGCTTTCTTTTGTGCTGCTGTCTCAGCCATTAGCGCCTCCTAATGATTTGAATAACCAGTCAGTAAAATCAACGCGCTCTTTACGCACTACATCTTCTGGTGTTGCTTTGCGGATTGCAGTCTCTGCTGCACTGGCTGCTTGCTCTTGAGAAAACCCTGGAACCGTAACAGACTTATTTTCTAGCACACCCTTAGCGTTCTTAACTTTTTTAGTAGTAGTTACTGTTCCAGTGTTAATCATATCATCAATAGACTTTTTAAGATCCATATACCACTTTTGTGTTTTATCTTCTTCGGTCACGCCTTGACCGCGAAGGTTTTGGGATACATCATCAATAATCTTTTGACGTTGCTCGTCTGTGTATTGGTAAATTTGACGTTGTGGCAATCCAGCTGCTTGTGCTGCAGCATCTGCTATGTTTGCAGTCTTTGCTGTTGAGCGAAGGAAATCTTCAATACTCATAGTCTTAACTATTGGGTCTGTTGAGTAGAAAATGTTTTCAGCTAAGCGACCTACCCAAGCACCAAGGGTATTAGGGTCATTGATTGTTTTTCCTGATGCTGCTTTTACTAAACTCTTAATTGAGTTGTAAGCCTTTGGGTTAGTCTTTGAAAGAATAACAATGTATGGAGCAATCTTAATTGGAGCAAGAGATATATCCTTACCTTCCTCTTGTATACCAAACCCAAGAAGTAACCCAAGATTACTTGTAGCACTTGTGCCAGAATTAAATCCAAAAGTAGGCTTTGGTGTTACATTGTCGCCAATTACATTTGGGTTGCCTATGCCGTCTGGAGTCCAAACGGTTAACTTACCAGTACTGTCTTTAGTCCAAGACATTAGTCAATCACCTCATAGTTGTCGTTTTCTAAGTAGCGTGTATAGAAATCACCAAATCCGTTATCCCATAACTTCATTTGTAAAATGTATTCATCCCAATCATTTTTAAGATCAGCATTGGCTGGATCTGAAAGACCTTTGGTACCTAGATTTGCTTTACGATTTGCAAGTTCACGAGCTAAGTAATCACGATTAAGAACATAATCAGAGACTGCTTGCATTGTGTTTGTTTTACCGTACTGACCCATCCATTTTTCATCTTGAACGATCTTAAGAAGACCCTTGACATAACGCTTAGTCTTTGTAAAGTCACCTACAGAGTTATCGTAGGCTTCTTTCCAAGCTGGTAGATAAGTCATAATAGATTGAACTGATCTTTCCCAATCATCTGCAATACCTAGTTGTCGAGCAGCCTCTGAGTTAATACTTTTAATTCCGTACTGAGCAAGGACTGCATCGCGCTGTTTTGCAAATTTTGTGTAGTAGTTCCAACCAAGGCTTTCTTCACGATCAGCTAAGATATCTTCAGTAGCACGACGCTCAGTGTATTTAATCTGTCCACCAGGACGTACTGACTTATCACGGAAATAGTTAGCAGCAGCCTCTGAATACTTATCTTGGTTATTGCCAAAGTTAGCAATAAATCCAACCAAACCTGGAGTGTTGAGTTTATCCATTTCACCCAGTAAAGCATTGTACTTGCGCTGGTTTACTACTGCACCTGATGTTGTAAGTAAGTTAGTTGTATTCTTGCTAGTAGGTGCTGTCATAATATAACCAATATCACCATACTTATCAAAGATATAGTCGTCAACCTTTGTTTTGCCAACTTTTGGATCTTGCAAAGCGCGACGGTAATCATCAATAATTGGTTGCCACTCAGGACGGAATGTAAATGTAAACGGCAATGTTAAGTTTACAGCCATACGAATCTTGTAGATTTGCTGGGCTAGTTTAACTGCATCTTTAAAGTCAGGTTGTGGGCCTTGGCGTCCATTTTGATCCCACTCGTAGTACTGGGTCTTCATAGCACTACCAACTGCATTTGCAAAACTTGGATCATCCAAGCCGCTTTTTAATGTTTCATACTTCTGACCAGCTGCTGGAAGTAATAACTTCCAAGGGTCTGCTGGAGCTTTGCCAAATGGCAAAATACTATTCATAATAACAGTAGCTGTTGTTTCACCGGTGAACTCTACTAAAAAGTTTCTTACACTATCAATACGGTCTGGACGTGAATTAGCAATAAGTGAAGCCGGAAGAGTTACAGGTATTCCAAATGCAGGAACAAGAGGATTTTCTCCTGTTAAAAATACGTTAAGACTATTCTTGGGAATAGATATTTGATATCCCTTTGGGATACCAAATCTTCCTTGTACGCCTTCTGGAATTGTAAACAATAGATATTGCTGGACTGAAGGTGGTGTTCCCGGTGGAACTTCTCTTCCCTCTTCATCTACAACTGTAGCGATACGATTAGGAAGGTTCCAAATCTGTGAGGTACGAGCAATACGTGAAGGATCTTGAAGGAAGAACTTTCCGTAAACCTTAACAGCGTTATACTGTGCATTAAAGAATGGAACCAAGAAACGCATTGTTGTTGAGATACCGGTATTGTTTGTCATACGGTACAAAGTTTCATTAACAGTTTTACGTGATGCTGAATGTGCAGTACGTTGTAACTGAATAATCAATTGAGGATCTTGAAGGTTCTTACCTAGTCCCTCTGCAATGTCAATCTCACTTTGAAGATTCTTCTTGTAAAGTCTTTCATAGAAAGGCCACGCTACAAGATTGTTTTCAGGTGTAGAACCAATAGCTTTGAAGATTCCCGATATAGCAGTATTAATAGAACTTTTAATAATTCCTTTATCATAACGCAAAGTATCATCAACAAAAGAACGTCCAGCAATAGGTGCAAGATTTGGAGCGCCACGCATCAAGGCATCAAATTGTTCTGGACTTAATTCTTCACGTGCAACAAGTGCTCGCATTTGTTGATCTGGAAACAGTTTGTAAATACGAGAACGCGCTTCTGAAATATGAGATCTAATTTGATCTGAAGCAACATCAGCATTGATTTCACGTAAGTAAAATTTACCATCACGACGTAACCATCCAGCAATCTCGCTATCGCCTTGTCCTTGAAGGATACGCATAGCAAGTTGATCTTGGCGTAAGATGCGATTAGCAAATACTGACATTTCATTAAAGTATTGAGGATCAGTAGGTTGAACTACTGTACGACTTTGGCTTAACTTTCCTACATAGCTTCGTGACTCAATACCCTTAATAGCATCGTATGAAAGATAAGTCTGTCCTTCTGTCATCCAGTTAAGCGTATTATCGCTTGCTGCATCTTGACGATGCAAGATGCCATTAGGACCTGCAAATGCTCCGTTAGCCTCTATCTTTACACCAGATGGTGATGTATATAGATCTTGTCCTTCACCAGAGCGAACAATTTTAAGTTCAGCACGACGTGTTGTTAGCTTCTGTGATTGAACAATTCTGTCAAGGATTTCGTTGTCATACTTATCAACCATATCTTGGTAAATACGTATACGATTCATTTGCTGTTCACCTAAAAGATCAGCAATATCTTCATAGTTCATTCCCTTGGAAACTTCATACGAAGTAATAACACGAATATCGGGTTGCTCAATTGGACCCTTACCGCGCATCTTAAATTTACCAGATGATTCTAACTCATCTGCTAAAATTGAAGAAGGTAAACCTTTGCGTGTTTGAATATCTGGAATTGCACCCTGTGGTAAACGGGTTTGCTTTCCAGGAATCTTATAGAAAACTTTTCCACTAGGGAAATCTGCATATACTAAAGTTGTACCTTTAGGAAGATTTGGAACTATCTCCTGACGTACATACTGACCATAAGCTTTGGCCTGTATTTGCTTAAACTTATCCTTATCAGCACCAAACAAAAGACCCTTTTGATCTTTCTGTTTCTTGCTTAATTCAAAATAAATATCACGTTCTTTCTGTGTTAGCAAAGGCTTTGTTTTAGATGTTAAAGCAAGTTCAACCATTCCTGGGTCAACTGCCTTACCAAATGTACCTGCAGCGCCAGCGTAATACTGTGTAGGTGTGATCTCATCTAATATGCTATTACGCACATCAATAGTCTGGCTGCGTTGAGTTACTAACTTGCCAATCTGGTCACGTAATTGACTTGGGTTCTCTAAACCAATCGTTTCTTCAAAAAAGTTTGTAGCTTTAATTGCGCGAGTCTTAGTATTAGATGCTAGATTCTTAATCATACCATCTGTTTTAGCAAGAGCACCTAGTGCTAGTGCTGCACGAAGTTGACCGTCAAGTGTGTTACGAATTGGGTAACCCATACGTGTAAGCACTGAAGCCTTAAACAAAGAGTTAGCAAAGTCAAACATATCTTCAGTCCACCCAGCTGCTTGACGTGACTTGAGTGCTACCTCTGTAGCCTTTACTCCATAAGGACGAACATTCTTATAGATTTTAAGGAACTTATCAAAGTCATTAAAGTCCATCATAGGAACTACGTTAGGCATTTCAGACTTCCAAAATGGGGAAGTGATTAACTTGCCTGCTTCATCTACCCAAAAACCATTTTGTGAATAACTATCCATCATTCCACGACGAACATTGCCATAAGCCTTGTACCAGCGTTGTGCTTCTTCGATGGTCAAACCATTTTCAAGTGCAATAATGTCTGCAATCTCTGATTCAATTTTTTCAACTGCAGCCATACGCTCAGTAGCATTGCGAGCATTCATATATTCTCTGGCAAGTTCATTTTTAGTTTCGATATATCTCATATTGCGTAATGGCTTAACAGAATTAAGCGCATATTTAATCTCACTGTATGAATCTGCTACAGGACCACCGTCAATGCGAACAATACCGCGTGGTAACTTGTTAAATGCTGCCTGAATAACTACAACTGGGCGAGTAAATGCAGACTTTTGGAATGTCTCTGTATAGAAACTAAAATCGTGATACAGGTCAGATGCTTTAGCACGTGCCTTTTCAACTGCTACACCAATATTTTTATTAAATAGGTTAACGTCAGCTGCTGATGTGTATTCATTGATGACCCGATAGTCACCAATACCCTCAGACATAGCGCGTTCTAGGTTAGTATCGCGTAATTTAAGGTCATCAAGGACTTTGCTTAAACGATCATACTCTTGAACCGTAGGAATATGCTGTTCAATATTAACTCCAGCACCCCACTCAATAGTGTTGTAACGCTTTTGAATAGGATCTAAGATATCTTGAGAGCGTTGAATCTCATCAGCAATAGATGCACGAGTAAGTGCAATCTTATTTAATGAACTTGTATCACCAGCTGCTGCTGCAATAAAGTTTGCTACATCATCGTAGGTATTAGCTTCGCCAACAAGACCTGCCATTAAAACTGGATTAGTAGTTCTTCTAATAAATATATCATCTGCTGCTTCTGCAGCGTTTTTGCCAAGTAAACGTTGAGCGACAACACCCATTGGAGTTTCTCTACCAACAACGCCATTAGATTTAACATACATACCGTGAATATCAAGTTCTGAACGAAGGCGAACAATGTCTTCTGCGGATTCAATAGGACGAATAAGGCCGGATAAACGAGCAGCCTTAAGGCCTTTGCCGCCAATGACTAATGGATCTGCGAAAAAGTTAACCAGTCCATCAATACCACCACTTGTAAGTTTTCCAAAGACGTTATCTGTAAATGTTTTTTTACGATCTGATGGAGAAGCAATATCAAATTCAGGATTAAAAAGTTCTACATAAGGTGCGGCAATGGCCTGTCCAGGACTAACATTCTTTGCAAGCTTCCAGTTTTCTACAAGGTTTAGACCTTCACCTGCAACAACATCGGCACTTGTAAGAGCTACGGTGCTAATAGGTTGCGATATCTTTGGATATGCCCATTGGTAGAATTGATCTACTTCTTTCATACCAAGGTTAAATGCAGTATCTAAACGTATTACTTCTGCTGGCTTAGTAACAGTGTTAACTGCTTTACCGGCATACTTGTTTGAAAGATCGTCAATAAGACGCTTAGGCTCATTAGTAATGTTAGAAACATTTACACCAGGGGCCAATTGGCTTGCTTGCTTTTGAGCAAGACCACCAGCAAGAGAAACGCTTGCTTGTGGAATAGCGCCAGCTGCATTGCCAATAGCATTGCTGATGGCTTGTTTAATACCGTCCCAATAGTTAGGCATACTTATGCCTCCCGTGTTAGGTAATCTATAAAACCATCTCTGTCATAATCTGATTCCCAAGGAATTTGTGCAAGCGAAAGTATGATGCCTGGGTGGTCATAACCTAGTGCATCAACAAACGCTGTAACATCTTTAACAAATTGCTTCACATATTCCCCTGTAATGCACGAACAAAAATTCTAAATGATTGCGGTGTATCTGGAGCTGATGCCATTGCATCAAGTGCAGGAAGGTACTTTGCAATTATATCTGCTTCACCTTGTTGACTCTGATTCATCATTAAAGCATCTGATCCTGGTCCAGCACCCATATTGATACCTGAAGTAATTGGACTATCTGGTCGTTCAGTTGGTGCAAACAATTCTGTTGCTGGTCCCTGTGATGCTGCTTCACGTACATCTGAGCCACGAGCACCACGTACATCAGCGGTTTTAGCAAGCGGAGCACCTGACTTAATAGCCTGCGTCTCTACGCCTTCACCATAACCTGTTGAACCCATTTGTAGATTATCGGTACGAGTGGAGAATTTACCTGGGCCTGCTGGTCCAGCCAGTGGATTCATCATACTCACTGTTTGTCCTCCTCTAGTTTTTCTAAATCTGCTGTCATATCTTCCCAAGCTCTGTTGGTTTGGGTAAGACGATTTGATTGGTAAATAGATAATTCCATTAGCTCACCTGTTAATGTTTCAATAGATGATGCTATGTTGTGTAGAAAACCTACACCGATAACCACAAAATCAAGAAAGCGCACTGGGCGAGAAATGTATTTATCATCTTTCATCGCCCAGTACACCTTCCATTAAAAGTTATTATCCCTTTTTTACTGCGTTGCCACGCTTTCCTGCTGGAGTCATTCCGAAGAACACCTTACCGCCTGCTGGCTTAGAGGTATCTTTCTTGCCTTCAACTGGCTTTGAAACTGGCGCAGTTGCGCGAGATCCTTTGTTCATATTTACACCTCCTCTGATTATGCTGCGCCGGTGATACCAGCTAGTAGTTGGGCTATATCGGGTTTTTGACCAGCAGCAGGGGCCTGACCAGCTTGTTCTTGTGGAGGTTGCTGCGAGGCAGGAGCGGGGGCCACACCTGCTGCTGGAAGTTGTTGTTCCATTCCTGGTGCCATAGGTGGCATCTCTTGGACTGGAGGTTGTTCTGGTGGTGTAAATGCTTTTTCGATAACCGCTTCTAGCGATTGGCCCTTTTGCCGACCTTGGATAACACTTGCGATGCGTGTGATAATCTCACTAGGGTCTTGACCTTGCGCCGCGAGGGCTGGAATTGCCTGAGCATACTGTGCAACAGCAACACGCAAAGAATCGCGCATCTCTTCAATATCAACACGTTGTTCCTCCTGAGTTACGTTCAAGTCCATTGGGATCTCACGACGTACATAGTCACGAGATACGAGTTTGTCTGAACGCATTTGTAGTAGGGCAATGATGGCACGGTTTGGGTCCATACCAGACATAATTCCGTAGCGTACATCTACGCCGTACTCGCCCTTGATGTCACGAGATGGTGTGTACTTAAGAACATAAGGTGTTCCATCATCTGTTCCCTTGATGGTCTTTGGAATACCACCAAATACTTTTTCATCTGCTTCAAAGCAAATTGAGATAAGTTCTTGGAACATACGGGCAAATTGTGCTTGTGCTGACTTGATCTGTGTATCAAAGCCTGCTTGTAGTGCTTGTACACCACGACCAGTAACTACTGATGCACTGATATCTCCTGACCGAGATTCAGGATAACGAGCACCAAGACGTAGTTCACGTTCTAGTACACCAGATTCAGTAAAGATTCCAGGTGGTAGTTCTAGTGGAACACGGCGGATACCTTGCGGATTAGCAGAACGCATAATTGAATCTGGACCAAGTGCCAACTCTTGCACATCTTGTGGAATAGCAATAGGTGCTTGGATAGATTTTTCTGCTGCTTGGATCTGCAATACTGCAAAACGAGCACGAGCAAGTTGTACTGATAGAACATCATCAAACTGTCCACGTGCTTCACCATCTAGGGAAGAGCGCATTACGACAGATGCCATAGCTCTACCTAGGATATTTGGTGTGCGTGATAGAACTAGGTTCTTACGCTCTGGTAGGTAGAGTAGGTCTTGGTCCTTGTCGTGGTATTTAACCATTGAGATATAAGGAGAAGATAGAGCGTACTGGTTCTTACCTAGAATTAAATCGTAATACTCTGGATATTGCCCAGCTAGTGTCTCTGCATCGGTAACGATTACCTGAGTTACAGATAATACGCGACCATAGCGATCTAACTCTGGATAGGTACCAAATGGGTTGAGCATACGGATACGAGGATTGTTGTCCTCAAAGTCCATCTCAACCATACCAATACCAAGACCATAGGTGTTATACCAGTCTGCTCCTGTGTACATCTGCAGTTGTAGGTCCGAGTTTGTTACATAAAAGTTTGCAATACGAGTTCTAGTATCTGCTGCCTTACGTGCTGCATCTGAAACCATATTAGTTGCAGAGCAGTTAAAGGATGGCAGTGGTGCCATCGCTTCTGCTAGATCTCGTGCTGCAACGTCAATGAAGTTTGCAACCAGAGGCTTTGGGTAATCCTCTGAAAACATTGCGGGATATACCTTAGAGATATCTCCCTGACGCACCGAGAGCACATCACGCATACGTTGATCTCGCGCTGATGAGCGAGTACGTAAGCGTGCGAGCTTAGCGTCAACTTCTTTGACTGATAACAATTAAAGTCCTAACGATTGATTAAAAAAATTACTTACATACCTTCTGTTGCTTTTTTAACGCGAGCCTTTGCTTCACGATTGACAATTCCTTGAGCACGTGATGCTGTGCGTCCACGGTCTAACTGAATACGAGTTGTAACAATAGGAATTAATTTTTGCTGCAAAGCAACCTTTTCTGCTGGCTTTAACCCAAGATCTTTAAGTCCTTGATTAACATATTTAATTGCGGCAATCTGTGCGTTGCCATCGGCTGCTGCCATCTTCTGTGTCTTTAATACTTTTTCTGCTTTTGATGCCATTTTATTATCTCCTTATTAGATGAACGTGCGATCTTTTTCGGCGAGCAGTTCATCTATATTGATAACCGTTCGCTTGCCTCTCTCATAACGAGAGAGGAATGGATTTTTCATATGGTGGGTCGCGTGGATGCCTTGGTTAAGCATCTCGCGTGCTCGGATCTCACAGAACCAGAGCGCCATCACCATATCTGTTTTACCTTTAGTGGTAGGTGACCAGGTAATGAGTTGTTCTATTAAAGCTTTAATGTTTTCAGTTTGGTCACTAGGTAAGTGAATAAGGTTGTCGCGGTGGTGCTTGCCGTCAAATTGTTTTGTGCCGAACAAGGTGGACATCGAAGCAACACCGAAGCCGGAGTCCCACTTATTGTTTCCAGTATGGTGCTCTCGCAGTAACACTCCCCTGGAGGCAAGGTTTTGGCGGATGCCCTCATCTTGCGTAAGGAAGGATTGAAAGGCATTCTTTTCTACTATCCACTCACTGGGGGTATAAAGGGTGGTCCAGTCAAAAATTAACTGACGGATTGCAGCAGGCGTTGGCCTAGTAATTTTAATAGCATCAACGATATAGCGTTTATGTGTAACGCGATCAACAGCGTAACAAATGGCGGCTGTATCACCAACCATAGCGGGGTCAAGACCACAAATAAAAGAAAAGCCGTTAACATCACGCGGATGGCCTGGGTTACCAGGAACCAAACGACCTGCTTTACGCATACCATCAATAGAACCTCTTACACATACTGGGTCATAGATTGCATCATCTGATATATCTTGCTGTTGATAAACCAAAGCCCAGGTACTTGCATCCATAGCTTGACGTTCATTGTAAAGGTTGCGACCATTCCATCTAGGATAGAGGCCGTCTTGGTCTAAATCTGATTCTGTCTGCCCATCAAAGGGAGCATCACTTGCAGGCCACAAGGTTTCCCATTTCTCAGGGTCCTCATCTGTTGTTAAAAGCGCCGGCATAGCAAGATAGGTCCAAGGTACCAAGCCACCAGGGTAGCGGTCTTCGGAGCGTAGCTCGCGGTATAGGTCAACTGCGGTAACGCGGGTTCCTACGATAATCAACTTACCGGTAGGGTTCAAACGAGAGCGCACGTCCTGGGTCAACCAGCGGATCTGCTTTTCAAACTCGTTGGCGTTCTTTAAGGTAACGGCGTCGTCTACAATAATCATATCGGCACGCTTACCGTAGATCTGACCACCAATACCAACGGCTTCGATGTTCGGGTCTTTTTCAGATGACTCACGTAGCTCATCACCAAAGGTGACACGGGTAGCCTGCCACGAGGCTGACTTAGAGTTAAACCCTACGCCAGCAGCGTAAGCCTGTTGGAGTGCTTCATAGTTAGGATGCGTCAGGCGTTGCTTGATGGCGTAGAGAAAGTCGGCGGCTAGCTGCTGAGTCTGAGAGACAATCAGCACACGAAAGTTAGGGTTTTGACAAACCTGCCAAGTAACGTAATCAATCGTCACAGTCATAGACTTGGCGTGGTTGGGTGGGATGTTCAAAAGGATACGGTTATTAGCCAGACCCTTTTCGTACTTCATACTGGGGTGTAGCCACTCAGGTTCACGGCCTTCGATGACATCTATTAGATTCTGCTGATGTGGAAAGGTGCGGGAGTGTAGGTACTTCTGGCGAAACTCTGCAAAGGTAAGGTCGTGTACATCAGATGCTGCAAAGGACTTGTCCTTGAGGCCAAGGCGGGTTCGGTCAACTTTGTCAGTAAAGATCTTGTCTGTACGTCGGTAGTACTCATAGGTCTTAATGGATTTGCCAGCCGAGGCGCAAGCGGCCTCAATGGTCATACCTTCAGCTACACAGCCAAGGATAATTCTCTTGGCGATGTCAGCACTATTGTCTGCCATTGTACTCCTTAGATGGGCCGGAATCGGATCATATCTTTACTAGGTCGAATGTTTCATCTACCAGTAGATAGACCAATCCCCACTAAAAGTACTGGGCAGATCGGGCTTAGCGCCCGAAGGAGCTACAGCGAACTGAGGGGTAAGTTAGTGCTCGGCCTAGGGGCCTCGCTAGAGGCCAACCGTTGACTGCTCAGGGTCTTTCCCATTAAAGCCCCTTACTATATATAAGGCAGGAAATTTAACGCATTTCCCGTTTTTAGAATGTGACCTTACTCACAGTATATATAACCGCAGGTCAGAGGCTAAATCAGCTTCACTTTAGCAAATATTTTTTGTGTGGGTATATATAGATCCCCCGTGCACAAATCAACAACCCCGGGTGCCCCTTCCCGCTGCCCGACTCTTACTGTATGGTAGATGGTTAGACAGTTGCGGGCTGTCTGTCTACCCGCATTGGCAAGGGTTAAAGGTCTTGCTACCGCTACGGCACAATTCACTATCCCGCGCCTAGCCGATTAAGTAACCGCATCAACCCAAGCAACAACCCAACCCAACCAACCCAAGCCAACCGACCAATCAACACGAACCGATCACCTCGCCCCGATCTGCCTTGCCTTGCTTCAGCTCTCACAGGAAGCACACAGGAAACTCCCAAGTTACCAGGATTGGATTGCCGGTAACTTACTGCAAAACGTTATCAAACTGTTACCAAAGCTGCGCCTTTAATTGTCTCCAGTATGGGGGAGGCTACCCCTGTTTTTCTGGTACAGTTAGCACCAGCAGAACCCGAACAATCTGCGAAAGGGTTACAAATGGCAAAGAAAAATTGCGGTGCCTGTGGTTTATTTATAGATGAGCAAGAACAAGATACAAAAGGCTTTCACCTTCCCGAACTATGCGACGCAAATGATGAAGCCTTTGATTATGAAGGAACTATTCGCTTCACAACTGACAAGCAACTCACAGATGAACAACTGGCACAATTGATAGACCTAATTACTTTACAGATCGTTGAACCAGTTGATGAGAACCAAGAAGACGAAGACTATTCAACAAGAAACGCTGAAGTGACAGTAAAGGAAGTGAAATAAATGGAAGACTTCGGCACTTATTATCAAGAAAGATGCAAGAGTGCATCAGAAGATCAAGGCATCACCACGCTAGTTTCAGAACTGAAAGCACTAGGAATAGAAGCAGAAGAAGCGCAAACTGGTGGCTTCACAATGTGCGCCTACATTGTTTTGAAAGGTGATCGTTACATCTATGCAAATTCCTATGGTGCTGGTCTCTATGGAGAGGACTTCATCAAAGACATCTACCTGAACGAAAGCGAAGGGGACGACTTAGCAAGAACAAAAGATGTAGCGCGAGGCGTTGCACAATGGATAAAGGAAAACAACAAATGAACAGCACCTGCCAACAATGCGGAGATGATAACGACCTTTTGACCGCCTTCACTCAGAACAAAATCTGCGGGAAATGCACCAAGAAAAACCACAAGAAAGCCACCAAATAACCAGATCGAAACCCCTTCGGGGGTCGTGGCGTAATTCGTCACCTGATGAGATCAGATACTGAAAGGGTTAGCAAATGAAAATGGGAACGATCACAAAGACACAACAAAAGAAACTGGACTATGACTATGCAAAAGAGCAACTTCTGACTCACTACGTCAACGAAGGAGATACGATTTACACAGTCCTGAGAAGCGTTGCCCCTAGTGGAATGAGTCGCACGATGTCCCTCAAAGTGGCAAAGAATGGCAAAATCCAAGACCTGACCTATTACGCCTCGGTTGTTTTGGATTATTCACTCGTTGAGGTCAATGGATCCCGCGCTCTTCGCGTTGGTGGTGCTGGAATGGATATGGGTTTCCACGTGGTTTACAGCCTCGCCCGCGTTCTTTTTCGTGATAAGTACGAAGGACAACCCGAAGCCGTAGACGCTGGCTATTCACTTTCTCAGGCGTGGCTCTAATGCGAAGCGTCACCCCGCGAGGCTGGTTCGTGCTTGGAATTCTTGCCGCCGTTGCTCTTTGGTTGCTGGTGCTGGTGTCTGCAAATCTTTGGTGGGTTGGATTTAGCTCCGCCGAAGCTGAATTCTTGGGTTGGTGTTGGGGATCTATGACCGAATGCGTCCCATTGTAGAAGCGGACTATCGGGCACCGGTTCGGGTCGGTGCCTGGTGGTCTGCAGCTAGACGGCGGCAGAGGGAGAGAGCAAGAGCGATCTACCTACAAAAAAGGGAGAAAGTTATGAGTAAGGGAGTGAAAGCTTTATGCGTTAAGTGTGGCACGCACGAGGGTTTATTTATTGTGCTAAAAAATGGCGAGAGACTACCTAGTTACACAATTAAAATCGGTGAGGGAATAGTCTGTAATGGGTGCAAGATTAAGGCGGTAGCGTAATGGTTTTTGTGAGATTGCCACACTCAGGGGCTTATGTCCTATACCAAATGGTAGGCGAGGGCGCGGGAAAGTATCTATTTACCCGCACTTATTACGGCTACACAATTAAACAAGCTAAGGCACAATTTAAGCTAGCACTAAAGGAGGCTAAGTAATGGGATACAAGTACACGCTAGCGGAGGCGGGCAAGATGACTAATCAAGAGCTACTTAATGCACTACTAGCGCGAGAGGTAGCACCGCGCACAATAATAGGCACCGGCTACATCAACGCCCGACAGGTAGCTATCGAATACCTACAAGGCGAGATAGCGAAAGAGGGAGAGGGTAAGTAATGGACACAATCGAGCAGCTAATAAATGAGATACACGAGGATAACTATTCTCATTTAGAATTTGATGAGAATATGGGAGGTGAGGGGTGCGAGTGCGCCATTCACACCACACTAAATACTATCGTTAAATACAGGGACAAGGGAGAGGTAGAGTAATGAAAGATAGATACCTAGTAACGCTAGAGGTAGAAACCTACGACGGAGATCCTAAAAATTGGGATTGGTCACACTTATTGGTTAACGACAAAACAAGATTTATCGAAAGTCAATTCAAGGGTAGAGTACTACCCACTAGCGAGGGAGAGAGTAAATGAAGCGGTATTTATTTAATGTGCAGAGTACCTATGCTGTAATAGCTGAGAATGAAGCACAAGCACAAGAGATGCTAGACAATAATCAGGGAGAGTTAAGAGACAGAGACACACTACTAGTGGAGGTGGGCGATAATGAGTAGAGTGACAGGCTTTACAATCTTTAACAAGGAGACAGGGCAGAAGCTGGCAACGCTTCCACTTACTATCCC
>Ga0209500_10001565_pt1 | contig 17048 bp, 20 predicted proteins | sample S_140212_EF_Meta_FD_187323 | JGI IMG/M metagenome (GOLD analysis project Ga0209500, IMG submission 187323) | Freshwater microbial communities from Lake Simoncouche, Canada to study carbon cycling - S_140212_EF_MetaG (SPAdes) (version 2) | ecosystem: Environmental > Aquatic > Freshwater > Lake ... | reverse complement strand
TTGCAAGCAATATTTACATATTACTTTGTAATTAAAGGGTACTAAATATAAAAAATATATACCTAATATATACCTAATACTACAATTTTTTTGTTTTTTTTGTTATTATTTAATTTATGTATTTAATAGTAGTAATCGTCGTCGTCGTCATCGTATGCGCGACTGTTGATATAAATGGTGTCAATATTATTATAACCAACACATACAATACCATTGCGAAGCCCATTTTTTTTGTAGTAAACCTTGTCATATTCTTCGTCTTCTGAATCGTAATACTCAAATCCGTTAATCTCGAAATCAGGGTCCATCATTGACCTGGGAGGCATCTTGTGCTGGACCTTAATTAATAAAAAATAGGATACAACATCAATTTTTTATTTTATATTTACATTATGGAACATATTTATTCAAGTTGACGAAGTTGACGAAGTTGACGAAGTTATTTATAATAAATGATTATTGTATTTCAAGATATAAGAAGTATATAATTTATATTTACGTACATCAAACCTAATAAATGAATGATGCAACCCCTATAACAAGTAGTAATAGGAGCATATCTACATTTTATACTTATAATGGTAATAATTCATCATATGTATTCTTTGTTAAGGATACTAAAAACATATATATTGAAACACTATTAGGTTCAATTATTATTCCCTTTAAAGATATTCAAAAATACAATAGATTATATATATACTATATTATATCATTGCAGATTACTCCATTCCAAACAAAAATATATTATTGCACGAAGGGATATAAGGGTATATATAAGGAACGTAGAAATTGGTATATATTGACTAATATATATTGGAAATCTTTGTATATGTCGTATGGAGACTTTTGTTATTTCAAAGATAATCCATTAACTATCGATTTACATAGTTACGATACTTGCGATACTATTAAGAAATATATAATAGATTTTAATAATCGATTGCAAGACCCATATAAAATAATTGATTGGTTAATAAATTTTGAGATTAAAAATATATCTAATGAAATATATAAAAATGAGATAGTTATAAATAGAGATAAAAATACATATGATATGTTAGTAATTATACAAGAGCATTTTAATATAACGGATGATATTATATTAAAGATATTCCATTATATAAATGAAGATAATATTGAAATATAATAACATATATAGATATATAATAACATATATAAATATATAATAATAATATATATAATAATGCAAAAGATATATATATTGTCATTATTTATGTTCTACATAACAGTATCAACATCATATATTAAAGGTTTGTCAATATTACATTTATGTCCGCCACTACGAACTCTGCAATTACATACAGCAAAAGGTTTAAGAAGTATTCCTCGATTAACAAGAATGGCGATGACAGAAGGATATGCAAATAATTTGAATATCGTGCATTATGTTAATACTAATCTTTCATATAATTTGAATGAAACTGGTGTTAAAAATAAAGAAACACTACAAAATATACCAAATTACGCGGGGGAGCAAATAAATATTTCTTCTATCTATATAAATATGGACAAGGTTCGTGGGGTATATTTTTCAAAGGGGGTTAATAATGTTATTTTTACATTTCCAGATAAATTATCAGAACTGTATTATTACGAAGCAAAAAATGAGGATGATAAGAAGGGTAATATATACAAAATATCAAATAATACCCATATAAATATGAAAAGTCTTAAAAAATTTGCATTTCAAAGCTTTAATAATAATATTGATGGCATAATATTTTAAATATATTCTATTTATTAGAAATGAATGATAAATTAGAAATAGACCAATTATTTGCGGAATGTGTGGGGACTTATGTCTTCTTTATGTGTATTTTACAGACAACAGACCCTTTCCCTATCGCAATAGGTTTATTAGCGGCAGTATATATGTTTGGAAAAGTATCAGGAGGCTTTTTCAACTCAACTTTAAGTTTAATTATGTATCTTAAAGGCAATATTGGCTTATTTAAATTATTTGCTTACGTATTAGCTCAAACTATTGGAGGTATCCTTGCATTAGCAACCTGGAAAATAATAAATAATAAATAATAATTTTGTTTTTTTAACATTGTATATCAATATATAATCTTGCAAATATATAAATATAAATTATATAAATATAAATATACTATTTATATAATGAATAATTTATATACATCTATTGAAATAAACGGAGGTTTAGGAAACCAATTATTTCAAATTGCTTATATAATATATTTTTTACGTTTATCAAAAAGGTGTAGAGTAAAGAGAAGATTGATTTTTAAATACGAGAAAACAGTAAGTAATTCATTGGAATTATATAGAAAATCTTATTGGGATACATTATTCAAGGGTTTATTTACAACATACGACGATACCACTTTTGAACAAATTTCATTCAATGTAATACATGATGAATTAACCGCGCATAAATATGTTCTCCCACCGCGTGATATTAAATATAATGTTTTATTCAAAGGTAATCATCAAACTTTTAAGCATATTGACGATTCTCTTCGTGATAAAATGATAAGAATTGTTTATAGCAATGAAGATATGATGTATCCAGCATATTATAAATATAGAGATATTTTAGATTACTTTGGACCTACAATAAAAGATGATGATATGGTTTCTTTGCATATTAGAAGGGGCGACTATTTATTAGTTTCGAATTATCATTATAATTTAGAAATGAGTTATTACAAGGAAGCTATGGAAATCGCAGGTAAGAAGAATGTAGTTGTATTTTCTGATGATATAGAATGGTGCATTAATAATTTCAATGATTATGTAAATAGGGAAAATAAATATAATGTTTACTATGTTTCAGATAAATTCTTCAAAGAGGATGAATTAAATATTAAATCGGAGATTGAGCTCATATTAATGTCGATGTTTAAAAATAATATTATTGCAAACTCGTGTTTTAGTCTTTGGGCATCTTTTATAAGTTATTATACAAATAAAATTGTTATTGCACCAAAACGATGGTATTCGTGTGATGGTTGTAAAGATTACGAAGAAATATATCACAAATACATAACACATATTATATAAACATTTTGTAAAATATAATATCATAAATAAGATGGATAATGATGATGAGGATAATGATACTGATGTGTGTCAGTTAATAAATGAAAACAACATATTAAAAAATCAAGTTAAATTTTTAATGGAATGCATCAGTAATCAAATGAAAAATCTTGAATTATTATGCAAAAACAACAAGTCTAATTTAATTCCAATAGAATATTTGAAACCATACTATGAAAAAACTTATAAATGTGATATATATATATAATAATTGATATAATATTATAGTTATAGAAGAATACATAAGAATGATTTCAACCGATTTATATTTCACACATATCCATATATTACCGAATTCACATAATGCATCAGTATGTAAATTTTGGTATAGTAATATTATAAGTATTTTGAAAAAAAAGAAGCAGACATTTTATGAATTGCAAATATATAATTTAATAATTAATAAATATAGTACTTATCCTCCTCAAGGATATAATGTAAGAAGGAGATTAGATTTTGCAGAAAATCATCATATATATAATGATAATATATTTACGATTGCATATGATAATATGCTTAAAAACATTTTTAATTATCTCAAAAAAGATAAAACAGTATTCTTAAACATAAGAGATAATTTGATTATATATTATAACAAATATATTGCGATATACAAAAAATATAATAGAATAGGGATATTAGAAATAATAGATTCAGGATATATAGATGAAAATATTGCGTGCGAATACAAGGTATTATTGTCAAAATACTATAATTATGATACTACATGACTATAATAACATAGAGATTATTATAGGACTATATTATTATAAATATATTGTACAAATTTGTTATTTTTTTACACATTAAATTATAAAAAATTGATAATATATTATGTTTAATTTTATCACACATAAAACAAATAAAGATGCTAACCAACACCGTTTCCAACATCCCTATCTGCTACAACACCGCAAATCACAATATAAAGTTTTGCCTTTCTTTTGGAGAAGGAAAAGAAGAAGAAGACTGTAAAGATGAGACGGAACGTAAGAACTTTGCTACGAACTACGATGTGGAAGTGTTTGAGACTGGTGAAGGCGATGAATACATGAAGGGATATCGTGTTATCGCAAATGAAGGACCATTTGTTGTTAAGATTAGTGATATCAGTATTACAAAGGAAAAATCGAAGTATGATTATGCTATTGGGTTTGCAATTGATAACAAGGCACCTGAATATAATAGCAATAGTTCAACAATTCCTAATAATATTACACGAGACGGAACGATGTGGACTATCCCGGCAAATAATGGAATAAGTCATAACTTTGACCAAAATCCTAAAGCGAAGTATCAATGGATGACAAAGTTTTCTTTGGAAGAAGGATATAAGCCTACAGAGGAAGAATTGGAACTTGGTATGGAAGAAACTTCGCAAAATACCGGATTAATTTATCTAACATTTATGGTGTTTCAGAAGCTTGAACCCGAATATTCATCTACAACTCGTGGTGTTACACGTTGCAGTTCAGGTGCAAGGTTTGGCTACGGAAATGAAGCATCATCATCATCTGTCAAAAGCAGTTTTGAATTTGCTGTAGGGACCGAGAAATTTGTGATGCCTATCCGCATTAGGATTAATAATGAAACAGCAAGGAGCAAAACAAACTGTTCCCAACATCTGAAAGGAGCCAGTATCAACGCTCTGCGTCGCCAGACGATGACGGTACCATTCTAGATATTATTTAGTAATTAGGCAATGTAGTAGGGTATGTGTAGTATATATTTTTTATTTTTAAATATAATACTTATAAATATAATTTGTAAAAAAACAAATCCTTGTAAATGAACACAAGATAAAGGTGTGAAAATAGGGAAATATCTTATAAGAATAATACATATTATCTAACAATCCACCTTTACAGTCATAACTGGGCTTAAAAAGCCAGTATCTTTGTAAACAATCCGGTAATGGAAATGGCGCTCTAATAATTGATTAAATACTTTTTTAACTTTGTATTTATCCGGACAGAAAATACGAACTTCTGCTTTACCTTCTTTGACTTTTGAAACACCAACATTGCTATAATTCTTATATGCTTCATATGGGTCCTCAATTATTTTATCGGTTTTATTTGCCGCCCAATAAATGATTATAGTTCCTTCTTCATATTCTTTCATGTCAATTGAATATGATAAATTTGCACCTTTTGGTATTTTTTCTTCTGCAATCAAAGTATTCGGCAAATGCGCTAATCCTAAAAATGGCAGAAATGTCTCTTTTTTCATTATCATTATTATAGCAGCCGCAATAATAAATATAACAAATATTCGAAGAACAATATTGTAATTGTCATTAAATAATATATATATAGAGCTTATTATGGAATATAATAATATTAATGTAATCGTAATCATATGTATATATATTTCGTTAAAAAATATTTTGTTCATAAGAATATTTGCTTATTAATCTAATATATAAAAAGAATAAAAATAATAAAATAATTGTTTATGTTATTATACAATATGCTGATGTCTAATCTAATTAGTTATGTAAATTTCGTCAGCAATCCCCAATTTAATGCTTTCATCTGCATTTAATTCCAAATCTTTTACAAGAATTTCTTTTAGAAATTTTTTAGTTATTTTAGTTTTATCCAAATATATTTTATTAATATGGTCTTGGATTTTTAGACAATTTTTATAAGTATCATCAATATATGCTAATTTACCCCAGCACCCAGAACGTAATTCGTGAATTAGAACATATGAGTTCTGGCATATATATCTCTTATTTCCGTGAATACTAATAATAGTTCCCGCTGATGATACATTACTATCAATAACAGTATTTACCGGAATACTTAAACTTTTAAAGCAATCTATGATAGAAAATGCGGAGTAAATACAACCACCATTAGTGGTTATATGTAGATATATTTCAGGTTTTATATTAGACGGATTAATATTTTCCATCTTTAACTTGATTTCCAGGCTTCTTAAATATTTACAGAGAGTAAATGCAGATTTTGGTGTAATATCTGCCGAGAAATATAGGTGGTTATTAATAATATAAATGTTATGTTGCACATTTTCATGTTCTTCGGTTTCTTCATCCTCGCAATCACGCTTCCTTTTTTTAGAATTATACATGTATTTACCCTCCATAATTATATTAAAATAGAGGATTTATTATATTATAAATATAAGAAAATCTTATATAATATTTATTACCAACATATTTTTATTTATATCTTATAAAGGAGAAGTTATGAATAATTATATAGTAATTATATCTGTAATAACAATAATAATCGTATTTATAATATTATATCTTAATGATTATATCAAGGACATTTATTTTGATAATAGTATATTAGATATTGGAGACACATATACAATATTATCAAAATCAAATTATGATATGTATAGATTTTTTGAGAAGTATGAGAATAATGAGGAAGTTGCAACAAGGGATGAATTAACTTTAAACGTGGAAGAAGAAAAATATAGGAGAAGAATATTAGATGTATATGAAAATATTAATGACCCGATAGGCGATGAATATTTACCATATACTGTGAAAAATTACAAAGATGACCCTGTTGCAATGTCAAATAATAATATTAATGAATACATTATAATAAATATTTATAAAAATATTCTGGATAGGCAACCAACCGACGCAGAATTAAAGAAGCACCTTCAAGATTTCTATGAGAATGATATGAACGAAGATATTTTAAAATTAAGAATATATAACTCGACGGAATATAAAATGATAACAAATATGCAAAGTAATGATATAAAACCTGAATTAATTGCAAATGTGTCAAAGGTGCAACTAAACGAAAGACTAAAGCAAATGTACAAAGCCCAGTATAATACAGAATTATCAAATGTCAAACTTATAGATATATTAATAAAATGTTATAAGCATTTGCAGTTTAACGATTATTTATTCAAAGCAATGTTGATGCATGATAAATACAAAGAATTTGAAAATAATGCAAGAAACGAATATATATTAAGTGATGAAAGGTTGCTTGATATATTTAATCAAAGTTTCCTATTATATGAATTAAGATTGATTGCTAATGAATTAAAACGTCAAGATATAATCAAGAGAAAAGCTTTGCTATTACCAGTATCATTAGACAACCAAAAGCATGGCGAATTAAATAGTTCGAACATGAATATTGATACAAGTAAATATATTTCTGATATAGTAAAAAATAGCGATAATATATTTAACATAAATATTATGTTAAACGACCAGAATGACAAACAAGGTATGCCATATGCTAAAAATATGCGAAGAAGGGTCCCGTGCAAGAGCCGTGTCGCTAATAATTCCAACTTGTTCTATGCTAATAATTCGAACGTGTCCTACTCTAATAATTCGAACGTGTCCTACTCTAATAATTCGAACGAGGCATTCACTAATAATTCGAATGTTGTGGCTGGTGCAACATCATCTAATGTTATAACTAATAATAATGCTGGAAATGCTGGAAATGCTGGAAATACGGGGAATGCTGGAAATGTTGATAATAACGAAGTATGTTATGAAGATGTACCATATGACAGTGGATATAACAATAATGGAGGTGGTTATGGAGGTGGTTATGGAGGTGGTTATGGAGGTCGTGGTGGACAATACAATGACTACGAATCGCAAAAACTTTCTAACCGTATATATAATCCAATAGATTATAAACAACATTACAGAGGTGATATGAGATATAGACCTAATGTGTGCTCATACGGTACTAAACAAATAGTTCAACCAATATTTTTAAATTCATCAACATTATTTCAAGGGACCGATTTAAAAGAGGCAGCAGAAAATACACAGGTAGGTAGTATAATGCCAAAGTTTGAATATTATGAATACGAAGACCCTCTATAGTTATGTAAATATATCATAAACATTCTCGATTTTTTTTAAGAACATTAATTTCAAATTAATAGGTATATTCTTATCATCTATGATGACATTTTTAATTGTTGAAGATTTCTCAATAATTATAGGTATTAGCTTTTTTAATTTTGTTTGAATTATATAATCGCGTATATTTCCAATATAATTATATAATATAAAATATATAACACATTTGTACAAACGCATATCATTATTCATTTTTATATTTAAATTATGAATATCATCATTGCATTTTATAAGAATATGCAGTGTGTCTAAAGGCATTAGTGTTTTATGTATTTTTATATTATATAAAATCTCGTATAATTTATTATATTCCTTGCATACAACATAATTTATAATATTATATAAATCATATAGGTTGATATTACAATATTCCCAATTCTCGTTAAAAATAACTTTGAATAATTTTAAACAAAACTTAACACGCCTGTTTTTAATATTTTTAGATTTTGTAAAAGCCGAAAGCAAATATATCTTGGCATGTTCATGTGTAATAACATTGTTTATTACATAATATGATAATATATTTGTTAATGCATATATTTGTTTAGTATTTAAATCATAATGGATATTATATAGTAATAAATCCTGTACATATGAAATAGTATTATCAAAAACGATATGATAATAAGATGTCTGATTATCAAAAGCCAGATATTTTATAAACTCTTTATTATGTTTTAGAATTGCATATTTATTTGCATAAATAGATTTATTGTGTAGTATAAAATCGCGTAATTTATTGATGTATAAGTTTGAGGAGATATATATAACAATATCCAAACAAAAATTATTGATATGCATAAATTGCAGATTATCTACAAAGTTTTAATGACAATAATATCATTTTTTTAAAAATAATATCTTAATATATATTAGGATATTTATAATACATGAGTGGTTATTCAGAACAACATCAACAACAGCAACAAATGCAACAAATTGCAGGAAATGTGAAAGTATATACTGGACCTAAACAAGGTAAGTTTATAATTAACAAACACGGAAAGAAGGTATATATAGATCGTAAAACCTTAAAGAACGACGTCCCTTATAATAAAAAGGTGAACAAGGCAAAAAAAGCAAAAAAGGCCAAGAAATAAACTAATTTTTATTAACTTCTTTTATAATATTAAGAAGATATTATTATTATGAGTAATGCTACTTCAGAGTTCAAAATCGACAAGATTATTAGGGAGATAGAAGTAAATAAATTAAAAAACGTATATAATGAATATAATGATGTAATCAATATAATTTCGAAGTTTATTATTAAAAAAAAACTAATATTATATGGAGGGTTTGTTATTAATGTTATTTTACCAAAACATTTAAGATTTTACAAAGATTATACAATTAATGATTTTGATTGTTTATCAAAGAACCCGCTAAACGATTCCATTGAACTTGCAAAAATAATTAAAGAAAAGGGGTATACTTATATTAAAATCAAAAAAGCTAAACATCCAGGTACTTACAGGGTGTATGTATATGGTAAGCAAATATTTGATATTAGTATTATAAAATCAAATATATATGAAAACTTATTAAAATATAGTAAAAAAGAAAAGAAAACTTTAAAATTTTACAAAGATAAATATAATATTATACCCTTGCCACTAATAAAGAAAAACCTATATTATGAGTTATCACGCCCTGAACAATCAGGATATAGATGGGAAAAGATATTTGAAAGATTAAATATATTAAATAAAATATATCCTACGAAATCAATAAATATTACTTATAAATGTATAAGTATCCCACCTATTTACAAAGTATTAACAGCAAATATTTTGAGTTATATTAAGGAAAACAAATACCCTATTATAGATAGTTTTGCTTTAAAAATATATAAAAAATTAACATTAAATTGCTGTGGTAGAATTAACGATTATTCAAAATATATAACAATATTATCTACAGATTATGAAAAAACTAAAAACAATATAAACAATATTATTAAAAATAGTGAATTAACCAAATATAAGGTTGATATTAATAATTATATCGATAAGGATAATACATTGTATACTTATTATGATGTTAATATAATAAATATGGAAGACAATACAATATTTAATTTAATAAATATCATAAATGTTAAAAACGAATGTTTTTCTATTAACAATCCGACAAAAAATAGTTATACAGTAGGTAGTTTAGATACTATATTGTATTTTCTATATATTACCTATGTATATAATACAATATATACAAGTGATAATGTAATTGCAAATGAAAAACTATACTATATAAATGAATATGAAAAATATATTAATGAAAATATAAAAAATAATATACTAAAACGGTTGAAGAGTAAATGTTATGGTAAAATTAATTACGATGACGAAATAAAAGAAATATGGAAAAAGAAACTTACTTTGAAATATATATCATAAATTAATTGTTCTTTTTATCTAAACAATTATAGATTTCACTATTAGTTGTTTGTGTATCCTCTACACTGGTTGCATACTCCACAGTAGTTGTATCCTCTACACTGGTTGCATACTCCACAGTAGTTGTATCCTCTACACTGGTTGTATCATCTACAGTGGTTGTATCCTCTACAGTGGTTGTATTCTCTACTGTGGTTGTATTCTCTACAGTGGTTGTATCATCTGCTGTTGTTGTATCATCTACAATGTTAGTATCCTCAACAGTAGTTGTAGTTGTATCCTCTACAGTATTGGCTTCATCAACGGTATCAGTATCATCCGATGAATCTACACATACTTCATTTGTTGCAATCTTGCCATCATTATATTCAACATTTATGTATCCTTCATCGTCTAAAACAATATCGTCTTTGCCATTTAATGAATATAGTAGTTGCATCATTCTATTTTGTTTAATTGTTTTCAAAGATATATTATTATTAAGAATATTTTTAAAAGATGTAATTGACAAAGATATAATTACGTCATCATAATATGGAACAACAGTATTAAAATAGATATAGAAATTTACAAGCGTATTATAATAAACAGCTCTAAAATTATTAAATATATTTAATTTCATTGTTTGATGATTTATTATATTTAATATATTAAATAGTTTTATTTTTATATATGTTATACCCTATTTTTAATAAGATAAGCACAAAAAGATAAATTAAAATCTGGTAATACAGTTGTATTAAATAAATTAAAATTTTTATCTCGTAACTCTATATTAAATCTTTTGAGATTTTGTTCTGGAGGGTTTAGTATATACACAGAAGGGTCTGTCCAATCAAATGACGATTGATTATATGATATATCTGAAAAATTATTACTTGAATATGGTATTATGTCAAAATAAGTTTTTGGGTCAAAAACTAAATTGCTTGTTTCAAATCCTTTCCTTATTTCATTATCCCAATAATTGCTGGTTGTTATAACAGTTTTTTTAATATAAGATATTGCTCTATCATAATCATTAATGCTTATATATATAGGGTCAAACCTATTATACGATAATGTAGAAATTATTGAAGCTGTTGATAATATAGATGCTTTGAGAATTTTAACATAAATTATATTTTTTAGTGGTTCTGGAAGATTTATATAGTAGCTCGAGACATTTGTATTTTCTTGTAAACAATTTGAACTATTTAAATTAATTACTATTTTGTTATATTTAAAAGTATTATCTAAATCAACATTCATGTTTATATCTTATAATTAATATATATATAAATTATTTTGCATTCATAACACAAATATTAAAAATATATAAAGATTTTGTTATATATATAACTATAGAAATATATCATAAAATGGTGAACACGGATGAAATTGCTGCAGGTTTTGATATCGGCACTACAACAAGTTGCGCAGCTGTATGGTTGAATGATAGAGTTGAAATTATTCCTGATGGACAAACAGGGTCTCGAATTATCCCATCGTATGTTTCTTTTTCTGATGAAGAAAAACTTGTAGGAGATGCCGCAAAAAATCAATCAACAATGAACCCTAAAAATACTGTATATGATGCGAAACGTTTGATTGGTAGAAAGTTTAATGACGCTGTTGTTCAGGAAGATATTAAGCTATGGTCTTTCAATGTTACAGGAGATAGTAATAATAAACCATTGATTAATGTTAAATACAAGAGCGAGGATAAGCAATTCCACCCTGAAGAGATTTCAGCAATGGTTATTCAAAGACTAAAAGAGACAACTGAATCATTCCTTGGTCATCCGCTTAAAAAAGTAGTTATTACTGTCCCTGCATATTTCAATGATTCGCAAAGACAAGCAACAAAGGATGCAGGTGCAATTGCAGGCCTTGAAGTTCTTCGTATTATCAATGAACCTACAGCAGCTGCAATTGCTTATGGACTTGATAAAACTGGAGATAAACAGGAGAGAAATATTCTTGTATTTGATTGTGGTGGTGGAACTCACGATGTATCTATTCTAACACTTGATGGTGGTATTTTTGAAGTAAAGGCGACTGGTGGTGATACACATTTAGGTGGTTCTGATATTGATAATCTTATTGTAGAATGGCTTTGTGAAGATATCAAGAAGAGGATGAAGAAAGATGTACGTGAGAATGCGCGAGCACTTAAGCGTCTAAATATTGCAGCAGAGAAGGCAAAGAAAACACTTTCATCTTCAACAACTACTTCAATTGAAGTTGAATCACTACTTGATGGTGTTGATTATAATACTACTCTAACACGTGCAAAGTTTGAGCAACTTGCAGACAAAGTATTTACACGAACTCTTGAACCTCTTGATAGGCTTCTTAAAGATGCAAAAATGTCGAAAGGCGATATTCACGAAATTGTTCTCGTTGGTGGTTCAACAAGAATTCCGCGTGTACAAGAACTGCTTTCTAATTATTTCAATGGAAAACAATTGAATAAATCACTTAATCCAGATGAGGCTGTTGCATATGGTGCTGCAGTCCAAGCGTCTATTCTAACAGGACAAGGAAACTCAAAAACGAGTGAGTTGCTTCTTCTTGATGTTGCTCCTCTTTCACTTGGGATTGAAACAGCAGGAGGAGTAATGACTAAAATTATTGAACGTAATACTACTATCCCTACAAAGAAATCACAAACATTTTCTACATACGCAGATAATCAACCAGGTGTTGATATTAAGATTTACGAAGGTGAAAGGGGGTTTACAAAAGATAATAATCTGCTTGGAAGTTTTCATCTTGATGGTATTCCGCCAATGCCTCGTGGACAACCACAGATTGAAGTATCATTCGATGTTGATGCAAACGGTATTATGAATATTTCTGCAGAAGAGAAGACAACAAAGAAGACTAATAATATTACTATTACAAATGACAAAGGTCGTCTTACAAAAGAGCAGATTGAGGAGATGATTAAAAAGGCAGAAGAATACAAGGATGAAGATAATAAATTGAAAGAGAAGATCGAAGCAAAGAATGGACTTGAAAATTATCTGTATAATCTTAAAAACTCTATGACAAAACGAGATGATTCGCCAGCCATTTTGGATGAAATTAAAGCAGAGCTTGACCCAATTATTGAAGAGGGTATTAAATGGCTTGAAGAAAATGATAAAGTGGAGACCGATGTTTACAAGGAAAAACAAAAAGAATTTGAAGCAAAAGTAAATCCACTAATGCAGAAACTATATAGTCAAGGAGGAATGCCGGGAATGCCTCCTGGAGGAATGCCAGACATGTCGGGAATGCAAGCCACTCCTAATGAAGAAGACGAAGATGATGATGAGCCTGAAAATGTTTCAGGGAAACCTTCAATTGACGAGCTTGATTAGTTTGCTCATCTAATTATCTATTTCTTAATATGAAAGGGATAGACATTAAAGCTATTAATATAGTAATAGAAATAATTGATGCCATTATAATATTATAGATGAAATATACTTCACGTTTAATATCTTCGCTACATTCACAATTTATTTTTTTAAGTTCATTAATAAATATTATAGATATGATGATGTTTACTAATCCAAAGAAATTTACAAATCCCGCAATAACTCTATAATATGTGAATAGGTCATTTGTAATATCTCTATATGAAAGTTCATTAAAATATAAATAAATATTAATTAATAATGTGATACTCATTATTGGTATAATGGCATGTAAGTAATATTTAATATATGTTCGCATCCAATTATTACTACATTTGCAATCAATCGTTTCTAATTTATATATCCAAACAATTGCATATATATTTATTATTAATGCAATTAATCCAATAAATATCGCAAACATTGATATTGATGTTTTTTTTTGCGTATTCATTGAATCTTGAAATGACATACCACCAGGACCGCCTGGAGAACCAGGTATAGGAGATATTGATTTTAATGTTTTACTTAAAGATTTAGCTTTTGCTGATTTGGTTGATTTAGATTTTTTTGGCATTTCTATATATAAATAAATATTTTTATTTAGAATATGCATATAAATATATAAACATATATAAATATATAAACATATATAAATATGAATGCATTAAAACATATATAAATGCAAGGAATAGAAAATTTAGGTTCAACATGTGCAATTAATAGTTTAATTCAAATTATCACAAGAAATGATATACTTCGTACTATTATTTTAAATAACGAGTTTGCAGAGGATACAATATCATCACAACTAAAAGAAATAATAATTCTTATGTATGTACAAAACAATTCTATAATTCCGCGTAAGTTTTTAAATACCTTTTATAATATATTTAAAGACATATTTAGTTCTGGTGAGCAGATTGATATAGGAGAATTATGGACCTTTTTATCTGATAAAATATCTGATGATATTATTGCAATTCCTCCTAAAAAAGAGAATAGATTATTGGAAGATTATTTCACAGAAGGTATTGTATATAAAAGCGACCTTGAATTTTATAATGCAATTATAGATTGCAAAATATTAAGAAAAAAATATGAATATTATTATAATAAATTTAATAAAAAACAATCAATATGGCAAAAAAACACACAAGGGTTTTATTTAAATACTACGAGATGCCTTAAATGCAATTTGACATTTTACAATTTTGAACCATTTACATCTCTAAATATAGATATTCCGAAAGATACTCCAAATCCTAAATTATCATACTTGATTTCGCAATCACTAAATGACGAGATTATACATGGCGACTGGTTTTGTACAAAATGCAAAAAAAACTCATCTTATAAAAAATCTACTAAATTATGGAAATTACCAGATGTATTAATAATAATAATAAAACGTTTTATAAATATTAATTCAAAGAATGATAATCCAATCTCAATAAACGATAGTTTAAACTTTAATAAAGGAAGTATATTATCAAAGAAGAAGGATGTTGTTTATACCTTTTCATCAACCGCTTTACATTATGGTTCATTAAACGGTGGGCATTATTCTGCAATATGTAATACACCCGATGGAAATATTTTGTATGATGATAGAAATGTTGTAAATATTGATGGCAATAAAATAGATTTCAAAGATAAAAATAGTAATGCATATATGTTAGTATATACAAAGCATAAAAATAACGATAAAACAAAATAAATATTAAATATATTCGTACTTATTAACATTCATTCATAAAACTCATAAATCTCTATTTATTTTTGTTGGTAATCCATGACCAAATAATATCATGTAAATTAACACAACTGCAGAGATAAGGATACTTCTATTTTCTGCAATTTTTGGATTTTGATTAAAAACGAAGACCATTAATAAATATAAAACTAACCCAATAACAGCCGAATGTAAAATCATAATAAGTCCTCGCTCCATTTTACCTCTTTTTAAATTCTGTATCTATTTATACAATAATATAATATTATGAATAATATAATAATTACTACCATTATTATATTTTTTCCAGTTATTCCTCTGTATATGGTATATTTGCTTCTAACCTCCGGATATAATTCGCCAGCCAGATATATTGCATTTGACACAGCGCTCTCAATTGTTGTATAACTTATATAACTTTTACCGTTATGAGTTCCAAGATTATATACATTATTGATACTACTTTCAAATGGTATATATTTTTCACTATACGTATTAAAATATGCATTATCTTTGCAAGCCCATTTATTATTATAGGTGTCGTAATAATTATTAGGATTTATAATTGCAACATAGTCGTCCGTCAAATCGTCAAAGAGACTTTCTTTAATTTGCCTATAAACCTCTTTAATTAACTCGTCAGCGGAGCATTCATTTGCTTTTTTATAAATAGTTTTGCTATTTACATCACATATACTTACAGCAACACTTATAACGGTTAAATATCCATTCTCAACATTTTCCATATAATCCGTTAGATTTATCAAAATAATTCCCCAATCTGTATCAAAAGTCAAACCATTAATAAAAGGTAAATCTAATTTATCTTTGTAATGATAAGTAATTGATATATAATCTATATATTTCGTTTTCTCTGCCCATCTCTCAAAATCATAATAATTACCAAATGCATTTCGCAATTCGTTTTCGTACTTAATGATATTCAAGAGAGCGATAGGAGGAACGGCAAATACTATTTTACCGCACTTTATTTTTTCGCCATTATCCAAAGTTATAATTTCAACATTATTATTTTCAATTTCATAATCTGTTATGTGATTCCCCATCATAAAATCTACGCCACGATTACTTAAAAACCTCTTCCACGTACTAAAAAGCACTATATCAAGCGGTGCTTTTGGTTGATATATTTTCAACATAAGACCACCATCAGTCAACTTTAATATTTTATTAAGACTATAAGAATATATATTGCCACCATCTGTAATACGACACAACCTGTCGAATGTATCTATAACTTTCCGTGAAAAATGATGTCCTCTTAAATATTCATATAAACTTATATCTTTACCATAGTCATCGTCTATAACAAACATTAGGTAAGCTATTGTGAACATCATTATCTCGTACAAATTAAAATAGGGTAATATCTTTGCATTTGCAACATCATTAAATGAATACTTATATTCAACAAAAACATCTTCTATTTCCAATCCCATCTCGCTCATAAGATTAAAGAAATTGTAATATTTTGATAAATAAATACGAGGGCCGTGCTCTGTAAACATCCCATCTCT
>Ga0209500_10001558_pt1 | contig 17119 bp, 25 predicted proteins | sample S_140212_EF_Meta_FD_187323 | JGI IMG/M metagenome (GOLD analysis project Ga0209500, IMG submission 187323) | Freshwater microbial communities from Lake Simoncouche, Canada to study carbon cycling - S_140212_EF_MetaG (SPAdes) (version 2) | ecosystem: Environmental > Aquatic > Freshwater > Lake ... | reverse complement strand
TAATGTCAGATGAAGCGGTATTCAGTTACAAGTTAAATGAATACTATGACCGTGAATCACAGTTCACAATCAAGTGGAATGATCCGATGCACGACTTCTATTGGCCAGTAAAAAATCCTATTCTTTCGGAAAGAGATGCATGAGAACAGCATTGGTAACAGGTGGTGCAGGTTATCTTGGAAGTCATTTAGCAAAAGCATTAAAGAAAGCAGGTTACAAAACAATTTGCTTTGATATAAAAGCACCACGCAACATGATTTATTGGGATCGTGCAATACTTGGCGACATTCGTGATTTAATTTTAGAACGACCATTTAAAAGCGAAACCATCGATGTGGTATTTCATCTAGCAGGTCGCATTGAAGTTGGTGAATCTGTAGAACATCCAGAATTGTTTTGGGATGTCAATGTGGGTGGCACAACAAACCTTCTTCAACTAATGAGAGAATATAATGTTCGGAATATTGTTTATTCTTCTACTGCTGGTTTATATCGGTCTGCTGGTACTGATCTTTCGGAAAAAGATGATATAGCAGAAAACAATCCGTATGCAAACAGTAAGTATGCTGCGGAATGTGCAATTCGCAATTCAACGATGAACCATATTATTTTTAGGTTCTTCAATCTTGCTGGTGCTGATCCAGATGGTGAGATGGGTGAAAGACACAATCCAGAAACTCATTTGATTCCAGTAATGTTCGAAAATCTAAATAACTTTGTTATCAATGGTTCAGATTATAGAACACCAGATGGCACATGTATTCGAGACTATGTACACGTTTCAGATGTTGCCGATGCTCATGTTGCTGCTGATGAATATATGCAGACACGGAGAGCAAATCAACCAACTCTATTCAATCTAGGAACTGGCAAGGGACATTCAGTATTAGAAGTGATTCAAACTGCAACTGAGGAACTTGGTATATCTATTGTCGGCAATATTGGACAGAAACGTGAGGGTGATCCACCACGCCTTGTTGCTATTATTGACCTTGCTAAAAAACACCTTAAATTTAAACCTAAACACGACTTAAAATCTATATTGAGAACAGCATATGCTTGGCATGGAAAAAACTGAAGAAATAACATTTGATGACCATAATCACTTTCTTACTGGTAATGTAGATGGTGAAAGTATAGAGAAAGCAATTCGTTGGATATTGATGGGTTCTAGAAAACCATCACCAGAACATCCAATGAAACTGCATATTAATTCAGATGGTGGTAATCTAACGGACGCATTTGCTTTGATGGATGTGATGAGGACTTCTCCTATTCCTATTGCAACTGTCGGCATGGGTAACTTAATGAGTTCTGCATTTATGATATTTGCTGCTGGTGCAAAAGGTAGACGAGCAATTGCTAAAAACACCAGCATCATGATTCACCAATTCAATCATGAGTATATGGGTAAGTACCATGACATGAAAGCATATGCGGAAGAGATCGACAGAATCAATTGTCGCATGGTTGCAGAGTTATCACGCACCAGTGGATTGACTGAGCAAGTGGTAGGAACCAAACTATTGAATCCGAGCGATGTTTGGTTAACAGCAGAGCAGTTAGTAGGACTCGGATTTGCAGACGTAATTTTTTAGGAGAGCACTAAATATGTTGGCTGGCGGCAAGAAGTTTCAGAAACCCGAAAAAACTAAATTTCGTAAGAATCGTGAAACAAATGAACACTATATTAATGGTAAACAGAAGCACCACGATAAAAGTCTGTATCGACTTTTAAGACAGGAAAAAGACCATGTTTAAAGACCTATTACTAAAACGGATTGCTACACTAGAAGCAAAGATGGCAGCATCCGAGAATGACAAAACTGAGTTAGAAAATCTTCGAAAAGAACTCACCAAACTATCCGTTCACGACTTCGGCGAAAGTCAACAGAACGAATCTACACATCAACTCCTAAAAGGGTAAAATAGAAGTAAGCATAAATAGATGAAACAACCTTTTTCATCTATATCTTATGCCTATTTTTGCTTCTCTCGGTGCTGGTTCAATCCGATCTTATGGTTTAGTTAGACGCCTCTTCGGCGGTGCTGTTGCTGCCAGAATAACTGCACAAGTATTTACTAGTTCAGCATCTTGGACATCACCTACTGGAACAACTCAAGTTGATTACCTTGTCGTTGCTGGCGGTGGTTCAGGTGGCGGTTACGCATCTGGTGGCGGCGGTGCTGGTGGATATCAATCAGGAACAGGGTATTCAGTAACGCCTGGTCAAACATATACTATTACAGTTGGTGCTGGCGGTGCTGGTGCCGCTGGTGGTCCTGCAAATGATGGTAACAACGGAAGTAATTCAATTTTTGCGACAGTCACTTCAGTGGGTGGTGGTTGTGGGGTCACATATGGTGGTGAAGGTGGTTCTATAGGTTTAAAATCGAATGGAGGTTCTGGCGGTGGCAGAGGAGGTGGTGATGCACCATCTCCAGGATTAGGAATGGCAGGTCAAGGAAATAATGGTGGAAACTATAGTGGTGAACCTGGAGGTGGTGGCGGTGCAGGTGCTGCAGGAACGAATGGTACTCCAGGTTCAGGCGGTACTGGTGGTGTAGGATTACAATCATCAATAACAGGTACACCGACTTACTACGCTGGAGGTGGTGGTGGAGTCAATGGTGGTGGTTTGCCTGGTGCTGCTGGTGGTTTAGGTGGTGGTGGTAGAGGAACTTCAATTAATCCAGGCAATGGCGCAACAGTGATTCCTTCTGAAAATGGTCAATCTGGAACTGGTGGTGGTGCGGGTGGAGGTGGATTATCAGCAGATCGCCGTCAACCATCATCAGGTGGTTCAGGTATTGTCGTTCTTCGTTATATACAAACTGATTCAATATGGACATTTGGAAATTCAGCAAGTTGGTTAGTTCCTGCTGACGTTGAGTCGGTAGATTATCTTGTTATTGCTGGCGGCGGTGCGGGTGGTGGTAGACATGGTGGCGGTGGTGGCGCAGGTGGATATCTTGCTGGATCTGGTTTGTCAGTGGGTGCAAATTCTTTAATTCCTATTATTATTGGTGCAGGTGGTACGGCAGGAATTAATGGTGAAGGAGTCGGTTCTAATGGTTCAAATACTTATTTCAGTACCTTAGTTGCTATAGGTGGTGGAGGTTCTGGAATATATCCTGGACCAACTAACGGTTTTAATGGGGGGTCTGGAGGCGGTGCAGGCGGTGCAAGTACATCAACTGGTGGATTAGGAACGCCAGGACAAGGTAATAATGGTGGTGTATCATATCAAGGTGGTCCAGCAGATATTCGTTCTTGTGGAGGTGGCGGTGGTGCTGGTGCTGTTGGCGGTGCCGGAGTTCCCGCAGGAGCAGGAAATGGTGGTGCAGGAGTATTGAATGCAATTTCAGGAACACCTTATTATTGGGCAGGCGGTGGCGGCGGTAGTATGTGGCGAGATGGAAATCCGACTGCACTTACTGCAGGTAATGGTGGTATAGGCGGCGGTGGTGGCGGTGGTGCTGCGCCAGGAACTGGTGGATTTGGAACAGGTGGCGGAAGTGCATTAAATGCTGGTGAAGATGGAAAAGCAGTTAATGCATCAGTAGCGGGTGGTGGTGCTGGCGGCATAAACACTGGATCTGGCGGTGGAGGTTCAGGACAAAATCAAGTAGGAGGTTATAGTAATCCATTATCTGCTGGAGGTAGAGGTGGGTCTGGTGTAGTTATCGTTAAGAAGTCAACAACACAAAATAAACTTGCAGTATTCACAGGTTCAGGAACATTTACATCACAATCATCTACAGTAGATTATCTTGTTGTTGGTGGTGGTGGAGGTGGTGGTGATGGAGGAGTAAACACATTTAATGGCGGTGGCGGTGGTGCTGGTGGTTATTTATCAGGTGCAGGACATCCAGTAACACCAGGTCAAGCATATACTGTTACTGTTGGTTCAGGTGGAGCAAGAACAAATGCACCCCTAAACGGTTCAAACGGTTCAAATTCAATATTCAGTTCATTTACTGCTGTAGGTGGTGGCGGTGGTGGAAGTGGAACACCTGGAAATGCTGGTGGAATCGGTGGTTCAGGTGGAGGTGGTGCATATACATCTGGTGCTGGTGGTGCGGGAACACCAGGACAAGGTAATAATGGGGGTGCAGGAAGTCCTCAAGGATACTCAGCCGCAGGTGGTGGTGCGGGTGCAGTTGGTGGTGCAGGTGCTGCTCCAGCAGGAGGTATTGGCGGCGATGGCACAGCATCACCATTATCTGGAACACCAGTAACGTATGCGGGTGGCGGTGGTGGTTCAGGTGGACCTGTTGGGTCTTTAACTAATGGTGGTGCAGGCGGTGGAGGACATGGCGGCGGTTCTGTTGTAACGCCTTCTAGCGGATCTGTTGGTACAGGTGGCGGTGGTGGAGGCGGTGCTGCTGGGCCAACCGCTGTACACACAGCAGCAGGTGCAGGTGGTTCAGGTATCGTTATTCTCAAATGGACATAATGTTGTAAAAAAACAACACGCTTGACAAATGACAGGTAATATCGTATAATGGTATTACTATGAAAAATTTGCCATCTGTCGGTTCGACAATATCCGTAAATTGTCAATATTACACTGGCGCCGCTAAGTTCGAGGGCGTAGTGGTCAATCCTTATCGTTGGTTATCTACCAATGAGTTCTGTTTACAAACTGGCAATAAAGAATTTCCTGTGTCAGTTATCAATCTTGCAAATGTTGTTGATTTGAACATATTTAAAGGTTCGACAACATCAATCCGCAAGTTCAAAGTCAAGGGTTCAAAGAATGATGAATATTTGGTAACATTAACAGATAAGCATTATTCTTGTCCTTGCATCGGTTTCAAATACCACAACAAATGCAAACATATTACTAAAGTAAAAGAAAAAATTACCTCTTGACAATTGGCTCATTCTTTGATACACTAGATATATTATGATAATACACACATACCACAAGTCTAAGAAAAAGAAAGTAACTAAACAGCAATTGCAAGATCAGCAAGATTTTCAGCGGTCTGTCAATGCTATTCCGTTGCCTTCTGGTGGCAAGTATCTGTCACCCAAAGCAAAAGTTCAAAAAAAGTCCGTGTTCACATACCGTGTGCCACGTGACATTGTTCGAGCAGAATCTTTGCCAGACACCGTTAAGGGTGCTATGACAAAAACTGGCATCATGAAAGATTACCACAAACTCGATTCTAGCGACCGTGAGATTGTGGATTATGTAGCAACTTGTACGGCACCATTACACAAAGGTAATTACACTTACGTTACCGAAGGTATGAACCCGGCAAGTTTTGGTCGCAAAAATGAAGTTCTGTAATTATCCGCTTGACATAGGTAATATGTCATGCTATACTGTAATCTCTTTTATATTATGGAGTAAACTATATGTCTGGTACTAAAACAAATAAACCCGTTCGTAAAGAACGTTTGCTGATGGTTCTCACCAATGGTGGTGTTATCACTAAAAAGCAAATCGAAGATACAATGCAGTATAAAGCAATGTATCGTATTCCTACTGAGTTATGGAAACTCAAAAATCTAGGTGCTGTAATTCGCTCACACAAAGATGGTCGTACCGTTATTGGTTACGAACTGTTGAATGTTGATGAGATGAAAGCACTGTTGAAGGCTGAAGGTTTTGAAACTATTCCTTTGGTAATTCATAATGGTGTGGTGGTTGACGGTGGTAAGCGTTTAAAGGCCGCTGCCGCTGCATCTATCAAAAAACTTGGCGATTTAAAAGCAAAGACAGCACCTGTTGTTGAAGATGAGGTTGTCGAAGTCACCGAATAATAAAGTTCACGGGTGGTAGCCGTCAGCGGTGCAATAGGCTTATCATTAAACAACAATGAATGTCGAGAGACATCCACGTGCCCTATTTTTTTCTAAGGTGATCATGTCGAAATTTACAAGTTGGGTTTCAAAAAAATGGTTAGCACTTGAAGATCGTTCACTTCATGCTATCAATTCTGCACATTTTTACAGTGCATTGTTTACTGAACGGCAAAAGTTTTACATGGTGGTGATTGTCATGGCAATTCTTGCAATGATTGGTGCAAGAGGTGCTGTTGAATTTATTGCCTTTGTTTATGTGATGAATAAAATTACTCCTGATGAGGATCAGAAATGAAAAAAATTATACCTTTATTATTGTTGACTATGTTAACCGCATGTCAAACATACCCCCCGATGGCAAATGATGCACGTATCAATCCACAAATGCTTTCAACTAATGATTTACTGAAAGCACAAAGTGACAAGATTGAAAAACTTGAACGTGAGATGGCAGCACGAGAAACTGCGTTGAAATTTGAGCATATCGAAAAGATGCAAACGGTGCAATTGAAACAAGCACACCAAGTTCCACAAACCGTAAATACGCAATGCAAATTTTTCTGCTTCTAAGATGAATATTTTTTACCTAGACCACGATGTTCGTAAGTGTGCCGAAATGCACAATGATAAGCACGTGGTCAAAATGATACTTGAATATGCCCAACTTCTTTGTACTGCTCACCGTATTATTGACGGTGTTGTTTCTTTTGGCGTCAGTCAGTCTGGTCGCAAGAAAGTTATATATGTTCTTGCCGATAACCGTGATTCCATTCTTTATTCTGCTACTCACATTAACCATCCGAGTGCTGTATGGGTAAGACAGTCAGATAAAAACTATGACTGGTTGTTTGCTTTGTTTCAAGCACTGATGGATGAATATACACATCGGTATGGTAAAGTTCATGCAAGTTCGAAGTTAGAAATGTATCTTGCTAGAGTACCTGAAGGTATTCCACAGGCACCATTCACTGAACCGACACCTGCTATGCCTGACGATGTAAAAGTTCTAAAAGAAGTTCATACAGATCGGTATGAGTTGGATTCGTTGGCGTCTTATCGCAACTACTATATAAAGAATAAGATACACTTGGCCAACTGGAAGAATCGTGAAGTTCCAGATTGGTATATAACTAAATAAAATTATGCCAACATATGACTTTGTAGATACTAACACTGGTGAAGAGTTTGAGGAGTTCATGAGCATGGCCGCACGTGAGCAATACCTCAAAGACAATCCACATATTCAACAAATGCTAGGGGCCACATCAACGGTCTCTGGTGTATCAATCACTGGTAAAGTACCAGACGGTTTTAAAGAAGTTCTATCTAAAGTTTCAGAAAATCATAAAACATCTGCTGTTGCTAATGCACATGGCCGTAAGTCTATGAAAGAAATTAAAACACAACAAATAGTTCATAAGCATATTGGAAAATTTTGAGTAGTATTATATAATGCTAACCTGCTGTTGCATATAAGGAGCATTTATGGCACGTAAAGTCGCACTAAAACAGGTTTACAGTAGTGAAGAAGCGTTGGACTTTTCAAAACCAACTAATCGTTTGAAGTTAAGATTAGATGATATGAAAACATTCCAACCACTAACTGATAACCAGAATAAATTTTTTCAAGCATATAAACAAGGAGATTACTTTATAGCATTACATGGTGTTGCTGGAACAGGTAAAACATTTTCAGCATTATACAAAGCCATCGAAGAAGTATTGGATAGAAGTAATACCTTTGAGAAAATTATTGTCGTGCGCTCCGCAGTACAATCGAGGGAGATTGGACATCTACCTGGAACTATAGATGAGAAGATGGATATCTATCAGCAACCATATCGTCAAATATGCGAAACACTTTTTGGTCGCAAAGATGCATGGGATAGATTAGAAGAACAAGGTCATATTGAATTCATTTCAACATCATTCATCCGTGGTATGTCATTTGATAATGCTATTATTATTGTTGATGAAATGCAGAATATGACCTTTGAAGAAATCGATACAGTAATGACTAGGGTAGGTAATCAATCAAAGATTATTTGGTGTGGTGATTACAGACAGACTGATTTGAACAAGAAGAAAAACGATGTATCAGGTTTATTGAAATTCTTTGATATTGCATACCACATGGGTGCATTTACCAGAATCGAATTTACTCCAGATGATATTGTCCGTTCAAGTTTGGTCAAAGATTACATTTTAGCAAAATTGAAGTTTGAGGACATTACAGAAAAACCATAATGAGAACATTTAATCATGTGAAGTTGCCGCAACTTGATTTCGACTTGAAAGCAGTAACAACCGACAGTGGTAGGCGATATACTACTCCCACAGGAGAACAGTATAAGTCTATCACTACGGTTCTTGGTAACTACAACAAACAGGCCATCATGGAATGGCGTGAACGTATTGGTGCTGAAGAAGCAAACAAGATATCAACCAGAGCAGCAAATCGTGGTACCAAAGTCCATAAAATCTGTGAGGACTATATTAATAATACCATGAACTTCATTGATGATGCGATGATGATGCCCGATCTGAAAGAAATGTTTTTCAAGATCAAACCAATCATCGATGAAAAACTCGGTGACGTATATTCCCAAGAGCAAGCATTATATTCACACCAGTTAAAAATCGCTGGCCGAGTGGACTTGATTGGTATGTGGGATGGTAAGTTATCGGTCATTGACTTTAAGACTTCTGCCAAACAAAAAGAAGAAAGTTACATCCAGAACTACTTCATGCAATGTACAGCATATGCTTTGATGTTTTCAGAGTTGACAGGAATGTGGATTGATGATATAGTAGTATTGATCGCAACTGGTGAAGGTGAAGCACAATTGTTTGAGCGACAGATTCATGATTATCGTAAACCTCTAATGGAATATATTGATAAATATGCCTAAAATAGGAGGTATTATGTTATCACTAAAACAGTACATGGTGGAAGGTAATCCACTGGCAAGACTGCACAAACATGCACAAGAAGGACGCCATTATGCTGTAATATCGGCACACCGCCCAGAGGGTGAAGCAACACCAGAACAGAACAAAATAAGGCACAACGAATTGAAGGATAAACTTACTTCACTAGGTTATGCTCACAAAGAAGTAGAGGGACATTATGAAGGTGACAAAGAGAAGTCGATTATGGTACATGCTAGAGGCACAGGCGATGAACATGGTAAACAATTGCTGCACCACGTTAAGGAACTGGGAAGTCACTATAACCAAGATTCCATCTTTCATCATGATACAAAATCTGCTAAACTACATGGAACGAATACGACAGGTTTTGTAGGTAAAGATAAGACTAAACCAGTAGGCCAGACAAGGTATAATAAACCTGATTCACCGTATCAAACAGAAACGAAACCTAAGTCAGACAAGCCTTTGAAGAAAGGTAGAACTAGCAAAGGGTCGGCAAGATTTACAACTGCATCTAAATTTGGTGGATAATATGACTGAAAAAGAATATGATGAGAAGTTCAAAGAATACCTAAAAGAAAAAGGTCCAAATCCAGGCAAAACATTTTTTGGTTCTTGGGGTTGGTATGCTACAATGAAGAATCAATTTGATAATGAACTGAGAGGACAAAATGGACAAAATGGAAGTGAAGAAAGAGTACAAAACTAAACTTGACCATTTCGAACGTTGGTTTGATATAGCATTACGATTTGGTTGGTGTCTGTTCATTTATGTGGTTGTCACTGGCAATTACATAAGGTAGAATTGTTGTAATCCCTTCAAAGCGAAGGCATGTTGGACGGGGTTTCGATACCCCCATCTCCACCAGAAGCACATTATGGAGTTACCCGCTACACTACTAAAGGATCGCTACCTTTAGTAATATACAACGTGTGGTAGTGTGCTTCTGATGGGGATGAATTGGTTTCGACAGCGTGAGATAGTAGAGAAGGCAACACGGTAGGCGATGACCGTTAATCAAGCAAAATAAATTATCCGCAAACGATAGTTACTATGGTGAAGATCGCCTAGCGGCGTAACTCACTTGGGGTTTCGGGAGTGTCCTTATTAACCAATCACTCCCACCTAACACTATACATTATGAAAATCTATAAATCGAACTATCGTAATCATTGGATTTCTCCTTATACTATATTGGAGAAGATTTTCTTTTGGCGTGAGATTGATTATGATGAACCAATCATTGAGAAATGGTCTAATCGTTTAAATCCGATCTGCGTAGCATGGCACGATTTTCTTGACTTTGTGCATCCACGAATCAGTTATGTGAAGATTGATCGGTATGATACATGGTCAATGGATAACACATTAGCAGATATCATTCTACCAATGTTGAAACAGTTGAAGGAAACAAAACACGGTTCACCATTCACAGATATGGAAGATGTACCAGAACATCTCCGTGGCACAACTACCGAAGATTGGGATGCTCAACATACTTTTGATTTTTATAATGAGCATAAAATAAATGAGGGTATAAGTGATATTCATGCCCGATGGGAATGGATAATGGATGAAATGATATTTGCATTTGAGATGAAAGTAAAAGATACCGATTGGTCAGCAACTTGGGAAGAATGTCAACGAATGGAGAATGGATTCCGCTTATTTGGTAAGTATTACCAAGGCCTCTGGGATTAAATTAACTAAATAAAGATACTGGCACAACACACACAATCCGTCAGTATATCACACACAGGAGTAACTATGAGTAACTTGACACCGTTCGAGATTCGCCTTGAACTATTAAAAATGGCAAGAGAAATGCTTTCCGAAGACTATCACGGAAAGTGTCAACAAGTAAGCACAGATTGGACTGTTAAAGTCGAAACCGCTAAACTAAACGGCGGTCAGATTCCAGACCATCCATCGTTCCCACCCTACCCCGCAGAAGCAGAAATCATTGCAAAGGCGCAAGCCTTGAATGGATTCGTTTCAAACATTTCAGTAGATAAACCTAAAGCAAAACCGTCTACCTGATTGGGACCAGAGGTGCTTCGGCACCTCTCTAACTAACAAGGAGAAACAATGCGTTACCTAACACTAGCACTATGTGCTACATTCGCCAGTTTAATTTTATTCTTTAGTCAATCAATGGCGCAGATTGTTGTGCCCACTAGAATGAATGTTGAACTGCAAGACCTAACAAAAGAAGCCAGAAAAGAAGTTGAGTGTCTTGCACAGAACATGTATTTTGAAGCAGGTCATGAACCTAAAGAAGGCAAAATCGGTGTGGCATTTGTCACACATAACAGAATGATGAATGGTAATTACCCAACAAGTTATTGTGGAGTGGTAAAACAAAAAATGGGTAAAGTATGCCAGTTCTCATGGTATTGTGAAGCAACGGCACGTAAAAAACTCTTGACAATAAGTAACAATCCGTTGTATAATGATATTACTGACTTAGCATTACAATTTTATCTGTATACGAATGAGTTTGATGACCCAACGAAAGGTGCATTATTTTTTCATGCAGACTATGTGAAACCTACTTGGAATAATATGAAAAGAACTGCCTACATTGGCAGACACATTTTTTACAACAGGGTTAAGAGAAACATATGATTTTATCGAGCAAAAAGGAGAAGTTGATTATGGAAGAAGTGAAACAAAAGAGGTCGAATGATTTAATTGTAGTGGCAATTGCAATAGTTCTACTCTCAATTGTTGCTGCCGTAGGATTTTATGCAATGAATGATCGTAAACTTATGTCAGCAAACATTGAAAATGCAATTGCTAAAGGTATTGATCCACTGACCGTACGATGTTCGTATGCCCATGATTATGATACTATTTGTATAGCACATGCCGCAGCAAGCGGTCGTAAATAAATTTTAATTTTTAGGAGATATATTATGAGTAAATTAGGCCGATACCAAGATGATGAGCAAGGTCAGTATAATTTTAGTTTTAGTGACAATGAAGGTAAGCATATAAGTGTATCATTTCGTGCTGAACCCGATTATGATTTAGATGTTATTTTTAGTGAGTTCAAAAACTTTTTGATTGCATCTGGTCATGAAGTTGAGAATGAAATTGGTGAAATATATCCGTATGATGAATCGGACGAAGATGATGATGAACCAACAGTGTTTGCATGGACGCATGAAGATTATGAAGCAACCGCTGCGATGACACAAGCACAAGCGGCAGATAAGTTCTCGATGGATCATTTGCCTAACAATGGATGGCCGTTTGGTGGTTTGACTTCAGCACCATTACCTCGTTTGACTACTGCTGACTTTCCTGGTTTGAAAGTGACTGACATATCCGCATTATCTTCTCAATCTTATTCTGAATGGATGGATTTAGGCAATGCACCAACAATGGCACCTTTGACACAAGAACAAATTGATCTTTGGAAAACACCTATGCCAGGTACTCTTGGTGGTGCAAAGATTGATTTCAAATAATGCCGACAAAAGATGAGATGATGAAGTTTGCACTGGAGATTGAGGCTCTAGTTGCAAAAACAGATTACACTTATCTTGAGGCGATTGTTGAACATTGTAAAGGCACAGGTTTGGAAATGGAAGTAGCAGCAACACTTATCACTCCAAACCTGAAGTCTAAAATACATGAACAGGCCGAAAGATTGAATATGTTGAAAACTAAAAGTAATCGATTACCTATATGACTGGATATGAAGCGTTCTGTTTATACTCTTCTCTCAAACTGCATTTCACACAAGAATCGTATGACTACTTTAAGTATGGTGGTAAATCGAGGACAAGTATAGATGCATTTGAGAACAAGAAAGATAAATGGTTTTATTACAAACTGAGTCGGAGATTTACCAATGATGAACAGGCTAGAGATTTTCTTGTTGCTAATCTTGTGCATAGTTCTGATGTATGGATTGGACATTTACTAACAGATGATTGTGATGTTCATTATCGTGCAAGGCAGAAAGTGATTCAATCGTTATCATATACGTTCACAAATGAGATTGCACCATTAATGAATCAGGAAAACCCAAATGACTCATTAATGATGCGGGATGAAAGTCCATATCCATTATTGCTATCTAAGTTGTTGTATGGTGAAGTATCGATTGAGACTGTATGTATTCTAAACTCCATACTGAATTTCTTGCCAATGTGGGACAAGAAGATTAATGATACGATTCACTATCCATCGGTAAGTTTGAAGATAAAGAAGTACACACCGTTTATACCATTTGATCCGACAAAGTATAAACTTATCCTGAAGAAGCAACTACATGAAAATTCGGAAAACAATGCAACTGTTTCTTGACGTTACATATATAAAAGTATATAATGAATCATGTGAACAAGATGCACATACGATAAACAACTAACTATACGAGGTAATATATGTCTGACTTTTCAGCACTCAAACGCAACCGTAACACCTTCGATTCGCTTAAAAAAGCAATGGAAGTTCCTTCATCAAACGCAGAAGCAGGTTCAAAAGATGACACCCGTTTCTGGCAACCCGAAGTAGACAAAGCAGGTAACGGTATGGCAATCATTCGTTTTCTGCCAGCACCAGCAGCAGATGGTGACGATGCCCTTCCATGGGTTCGTGTATTCAATCATGGCTTTCAAGGTCCAGGTGGTTGGTATATCGAAAACTCTTTGACTACTCTCAATCAAAAAGATCCAGTATCAGAATACAACTCTATTCTGTGGAACTCAGGCATTGAAGCAAATAAAGAAATCGCACGTAAACAAAAACGCCGTTTGACGTATATCTCAAACATTCTAGTAGTCTCTGACCCAAAAAATCCAGAGAATGAAGGTCAAATCAAACTGTATAAGTTCGGTAAGAAAATCTTCGATAAAATCTCAGAAGCAATGAATCCAGAATTTGCTGATGAGACGCCGTTGAATCCTTTCGACTTCTGGGAAGGTGCTAACTTCAAAATCAAGATTCGTCAAGTTGAAGGTTATCGTAACTATGACAAATCAGAGTTTGATTCTATCACTCCAGTTGACGGTGATGATGCTGCACTTGAAGCAATTTGGAAAAAAGAATACTCACTCAAAGAGTTTCTTGAACCTAAACAATTCAAGTCTTACGATACACTGAAAGCAAAGTTGGATAAAGTTTTAGGTCTTGATGGTGTTGCGCCAGTAAAGACTAAAGCGGAAGATACGATTTTGAATACAGCAAAATCAGCACCTAGTTTGAATGAGAATGATGAAGAACTAGATTACTTTAGGTCTCTAGCAGAAGATTAAACTCTGCGAATGCCACCTTCGGGTGGCATTTTTTTATGCATAGTGCCTATTCATTATGGCACTTAAAATATTTTCATTTGTATCTTTTAAACTTGTTGTGCCTTTACTCACTTCTTTTTTGGTAGTATTCATAACTACGGTTGTTGAAAAATCAAATAAAGAAGGTTGTGATCTCATCTTATCTTCCAACTCTCTCAGATTGGCCTGCATTTCACCCGAAGATAAACCAAGTTTGCCTCCAGTCATTTTATCTAATGCTGCTAGTTGAGCATTCAAATCATCAAACATAATATCGGTCAAACTTTTCTTTTGTTCTTCGGTTTCTGCTGGAAGTTTACCAATTGCTGAATTTAATGGGAATGCTTGGTCTGCTTTGAGATTAGCAAGTTGCGAAACACCAACACCACCACCATACTTTGCTGCTAAAGTTTCTCTGTATTTGAAGATAGGAACATTTAGATGAGGATTTGTTTCTCTTGCTTCTTTTTTAAAACCTAAAACATCTTGTATGTTTGCATTTTGATCTGAATGTTTAATAAGTGTAACTGCGCCTTGAGGACCAACAGCATGTGCTAAATGTATATTTTCTGGAGTTATTGGTATCCCATTTGCTTTTAAAACTTTCACATTGCTTTGAGAAAAAATTCCATATAGAGTATCTTGAACTTGTGGAGTAAATTTTGTTTGAAAATGAATGGCATATCCAGATGCTTTTGACACCAATTCCTTCAGTGTAGTTGGTATAAATTGATATTTACCTACAGCACCTTTGTTTCCACCACGGGCTTTAGTATACATCAAAACTTCATCAATTGTTAGATCAGTCAATTTTTTACCAACACCGAACATTTTTTCAATCAAAGGATCTTGTTTTCCATAACCATAACCATACGTTGCGTTGTAACCAGATTGTCCACCTTCACTCTGTCCAATAACATCTCTAATTGATTCGCCAGAAAGCAAGTTTGGAGATTTTGCTTGAGGTGGTGGCGCTGGTGTTGAAATTGGTGCCGCTTGTGGTCCTTGTGATGGTGTTGCGGCAGGTACTGCTGCTGCGGTTTGTGTTGCGGGAGTTGGTGATGTAGATGCCATAGGTACTGCACCTATTGCTGCACCAGTCGCATCATATTGAATTTCTTCAACACTCTGAATTTTTACTTGTTTGCTGCTTTTTTCTTCTTCTTCAATTTCTTTGATTATATCATCACTATTTTCGCCAAGATAATCAATTATATCTAAAGTGAGTTCGCCAAAAAACCATAAATTTAAACCAAGTGATACCCAACCAATAACATTTCCAATACCAGTAGGAACACCTGCTGCAACTATGGAACCAAGTAGTTGACTGATAAAAATAGTTGCTCTCAAACCGCTAAACTGCGTAAATTTTCTAGTGACAAAAGATACTATTACATCAACTGCTTTTGAACCATACCTAAGTTTTGTTCCCAAATCTAGAAGTTTTTTCCAATGTTTCTCAACAACATATTTAAACCGTTCCATTCTAGTTGCTTTAGGAACTTCTTTAAACTTCGATAATCTCTCTGATGCTTTATTGCCTGGTCCAGTTGAAGTTCCTCTCGGATTAGTTTTGTTATTATCAGGTTTCTTATCAGACTTGTCAGGTTTCTTATCAGGTTTGTCTCCATCTGGTGTGACAGAACCGCAGTCACAATTAGAAGAACCAGCCAGTGCTTTTGATGCATTTATTTGAAACGCCCACATCAGAAGTTTTGCTTTTAGTGCTATAAATGCTGCCGCTAATAAAAATCCTTTTCCCAACATTATTGCAACTTCACCCCAAATGTTTACTTTTTCACCTGTTGTTGGATTTGTATATTCTTGATTTAATGCTGCCAAAACAAGACTAAGAACACCACTCGCAATTTCTACAATTTTCGTGACAAAAATTCCATCTTTGGATAAAACAGTTGCCATTATTCCTAGCAATGGAACTATCACATCCACTATCTTAGTAAACAATTCAACAATGGCAGTTTTAATTGTCTCTATATTTGTTGATGCTATTTCTACTAAAATTTCGTAGGATGCTTTTAATACTTCTGCTATTGCACTAAAAATACCCATAACAATTTTACCTAAAGATTGCAACACTTCACTATCTTTTAGGAGACTGGCTGCCACGCCAATACTGGTTACAAAAAATTGACCTATAAATTTGAATATTGCTTTAAAGGTTTTTAACAGAGATTGTTTTACTTCTAAATCTTGAAAAATTTCCAACAACAAACTACCAGTTTTCTTTATAATATCGACAACGGATTCAAAAATTGATTTTAAAAATTTGGAAAAATATTTACCAGTCTCACTTGAGAGTAGCATCTTTCCAATTCCTGCAACTCCCATAATCAGTAAAAGATTGCCAAATAGTCCACCAAATGTTGACATGGAAGATTTTATTGTTTTTGCTTGATCGGAAAGAGAATCTTTTAGTGATGCTCTTTTATCTAAAGTTGCCCTCTCATATTTTAAACCATAAGCAGTTCGTCTTTCTCTATTCTTTTCAAAATATTGATTACGTCCTTCTATTTTTTTGGTTTGCAAAAGTTTGGATATGCTTACCTTTAGTGAAGCAAAGTCTTTAGATACTGTTGCTAAAACTTGATTGAGATTATTTGTTGGTGCCATTTATTATGCTATTGTAAGTTTGCTTAGAAGAACCTCATCATAAATGGATGGAGTTGCTTCATTGGAACCAAGTGAATTTGTTGATGCTGAATTTTTTGAATTATCCACAACCATAGGAGTCTCATCCAAAAATCTAGTTCTCAATGCTCCTTGTAGTTCTCCTGATGCAATACCTAATTTACCACCAGTCATCTCATCGAGTTTTTTGAATAGTCCTGTAGAATCATTGTCCAACATTGAAATTAATGAACCACCTATACCTAAGTCTGGCGCAGAAGTTTCGGTCATCATTTGATCTTTGCCAGAAGTATCTTTAAACATTGATTTTGAATAATTAACTGCATTTACTGCTGTAGATGCAATTGTGTCTCCAACTTTAGCAAGTTGAGTGTCAATACCTGCAGGACTAGGACTACTAGGAACTGCTCCAGGCGCACCTCTTGC
>Ga0209500_10001557_pt1 | contig 17138 bp, 26 predicted proteins | sample S_140212_EF_Meta_FD_187323 | JGI IMG/M metagenome (GOLD analysis project Ga0209500, IMG submission 187323) | Freshwater microbial communities from Lake Simoncouche, Canada to study carbon cycling - S_140212_EF_MetaG (SPAdes) (version 2) | ecosystem: Environmental > Aquatic > Freshwater > Lake ... | reverse complement strand
AGTAATAGTTCCAGTAGAACTACTAACATTGATACCAGCACCGGCAGTAACTGATAAAACTCCAGTATTTGATACCGCAAATCCAACTGTGTTTCCTACCGAAATTAAATCGGTAATTGAAATACCAACACCGGCAACTGGTTTTACTGAAGTAATAACATTAGTTCCGGCAATATTTACATTATTAAATGATACAGATGATGTTGGGGAAACATCTTGTTCTAGAAAAATAAATCCTTCTAAAACATTGATGTAACTACCAATTCCAACCACTCCATAATCTATTTTTGACGTTGGTTGTGCTAAATAAGCCATTGTTTACTCCGTTAGATGATGTGCCAATCTCCACCTCTACAAAATAAATTGACCGATTGGTAGGGCACTTCCATAATGTATTTGTCTGCACCATCAATATAACTACCATCAGTAGTTGTTACAGTAACCTTACGATTACCCAATGGTGGACCCATCTCTGCTTTTACAACTATTTCACTACAGTCGGTGCCGTTTGCAGGTAACGAAATAGTAACAGGTTGGTCGCTGTTGATACCGATATAGTAATCATCAAAAGTAGCAGTATAATCAGTTGAAACCAGGATGCTTTTGCATTTGCAAGTACATACCCCCGGTTCTCCTGGAGGTCCTGGAGGTCCTGTTGTTCCTATACCAGGTGGTCCTGGAGGTCCCGGAGGTCCCGGTGGTCCTGTTGTTCCTATACCAGGAGGTCCTGGAGGTCCTGGAGGGCAAGGATTATCGCAATCATCATCACCAATATTAATATTGATGTTGTCATTCCCCCCACTACGAGAATTTAATAGCACACTTATTTCAGTTCTAACTGAATTAATATTATCAAAAAGAGTTGGGTCTTTACTTCTCTGATATTGAGAGAGAAGGTCATAAAGGTCAATAAGTCTTCTTTCTGCTGAGTCCATAGTTAGTCTCCTCGTGAAAAGGGGGAGTTTCCTCCCCATAACTACTAAACTAAATCAGCGAACAGCGTTGCTGGTAGAAGCCTGACCTACATCAGTCATTCTGCCGAAGTTAACCATACCCTGCTTAGTATCAGAGATTTGGCTATTCAGTGCATTAACTTGTGAGTTAACTTGTGAGGAAAGAGCAGCGAACTGAGCATTGAATAAACCATCACGGGCACCAAAGTAGTCCTGACGGCAACCATTAAGGTCTGTATTACGCTCAATAAGAATACGATTGAGTTCATCAGTCTTAAGTGAATTGATGAGGTCACGGGTCTTCTCATTCTCATAAGCAATCTGCTTGCTGGTCTCATACTTACCTTCAGCAACCTGATGGGAAAGTGTTGCCTGACCAAGTGCTACAGCAGCAGCAACTTTGGCGGATTCAAGAGCAGTAGCAGTAGCATTCTTCTCAGATGCAAGAAGGATTTCGGTGCTGAGTCTTTGAGCCGCAAGGTCTGTGGTTGCTCTAAGAGCAGAAAGGTCACGAGCATTGTCAAAATCTCTTGCTTGTCCAGCAATAAAGAAGTCGGCAGCACGTTGCTGAATTTTATCAGCAGCTTCGTCCACTTTAACTCTGGTGTTAAGACCTGTAGTTAAAACATCAGCATTGACGCTATCAAGACCAGTAGCAACGGCATACTTGGTATCGCCAAAACCAATTGCTTGCTCTCTACGAATATCTGAATCGCCAGTAAGAACTGCTTGACGAACATCTGATGCACGGGTAGCAACGTCGTAGCGGATTTCGCCACGTTCTACAGAGCCTTCTCTGCGAATATCTGAATGTTGGGCAGCTAATGCTGACCATGGGTCTGAACCCATATAGACTGGATCGGCCATTTTGTTTTCTCCTTAAGGAAAGAATGGGTTTACTTTTGCGGCAACACAATCCAATTCATCCCTGACATAATGCCAGACGAATTATTTCACAGATAACTTTAGATAAGTCGTCTGGGATTATTACTCTTTGTAATTGGATTATATTACCAATTAGAGGAGAAGCATTAATGAAAGGACCGTTTCGGGAATCTTTTAGTAATACATCTTGAACTTCTAATGAGAAGATTTCTCTTCCTATTTTTATTTATACAAATTGAATTACAACCAAGAAATTTCTACTTCACAAGGAACTACCACAATTGATACTTCTGGAAGTTGAGATTTAGTATTTGCAAGTAAAGTTGCAATTTGGTCTACAGTGTAAGTGGTTGGCACTTTGAGCACTAATGTTGTTGAATTCATAACTTTTAATATGAGTGTACAGATTATATATCAAATCAAACTATTCTTGATATTGAATTGCTACTTTTAAAACTTTTCAATGTGTCTTATTATCTACGGATTTTACTAGAAAAATATCTAAAGAAACTTGAATGATAATGAAACTTACATCTAGAAAACTTTTTAAGTAGTCGATCTAAAAATTTTATGATTCCATAATTTCTTTCGCTATTCTTTATTTCTTTTAGTATTTGCTTTTTAGAGTAAAACTTTTCTGTTGTTCTACCCTTCCAGTTTAATCCAATTCCTGCCTCACTTTCAAGATGAATTAATACAATTTCAGGTAGAAGTTCTCTTTTTTCTCTTGGCCATTTCTTACAATGAAGAACATCGGTTCTATCTGCAAATCCGTGCTTATCTGGATAAGCAGTCACTCCTGATGCTCTAGGGTTCCAGAGTTGAAAGTATCCAATGGGTTCATAACCACCGTGATAAGCTTTATATTCGCAGAGTCTAACCCCAACAGGAAAACGAGTTAAATGTACAAATATCCAGGCATCTTGAATAGGACTAGGACAATTATTAAATTCTATCCACTCATCATAACTCGGACACATTAATCTATCCGCACCATAAATCTTACTAGAGTCTAAAGGGAGATTTTCTAAAATAGACCTTGTTTGAGGTGGTAAATAAATATCAGCATCTAGATGGACAACCCAACCATCTAGATCTAGATGTTTGAGACCTTCATTAATTCCCTTTCCCTTATTAAACTTATCTCCATTTTCATAAAAAACGTCAGTCTGAACACACTTAACGTTATAATACTCGCAAAGTCTTTTTGTTTCTACGTCTTCATAATCGGTCACGACAACCAATCGGTCAAATTGATTTTTAGTGCTCGGTAAAGTGTGGACTAAAAAGTCTGAATAATTAACACAAACAATAACTGCTTCTAGTTTCATTTTGATATTTTTAATCTTTACTCTATTTAGTAATTCGTTAAACTATCAATAAATAATGTTGCATCACGCTACATTATTATCTCATTGATGAAACTTTAATTTTGGAGTAAAAATTTATGGTCTACGATACTCCTGACGACTATTTGTATAATCTAGAAGCGGTATCTTCAAGTGAAGCAAAAAGACTTTGGAAAAACTCAATCAAAGATGAATGGAGTAGACAATGTGCATATTGTGAGTCTAAACAAAATTTAACATTAGACCATATTATACCTCAAAGTAAGGGAGGGAAGGACACTAAAACTAATGTAGTATGTGCTTGTAAATCTTGTAATCTACTGAAGGGTTATGACGATTGGAAAGCTTGGTTTAGTTCTCAAGATTTCTTTACGGATGAAAAAATGAATGCTATTATACAATGGATGAAGCAGGATGTTTCTTCATTCTATGTGGTTTACCGACCTCGTAAAATAATATGAATAACTAAATATGAGTATCCTTGCCTTTTTATATGGAAGATGTTAATCTTAATTTCCTTCTCTCTCAAGTAGGAGGTGTTATTATAGCAATCTTAATTATTTTAATTCCAATATTATTAATTATATGAATATTACAATTTACAGCAAATCAGGTTGCCCTTATTGCGAAAAAATAAAAAAAATAGCCAATTACTTAAAAGAAAATAAAAATTATTCAATTATAGTTTATGAATTAGGGTTAGACTTTACAAGAGAAGACTTTTATGAAAAATTTGAAGTTGGCTCCACATTTCCTCAAGTTATATTTAATGAGCAACATTTAGGTGGCTGCACTGATGCTGTAAATTATTTTTTAAATAATAAACTATTGTGAAAGATATAAATATCTATAACGATTCAAGAGATCGTGGACTTGAAGTATTACTTTATAAAGAGGAGAAGACATTACAACAAGAACCAAAAAAGTTCAAACTGGAGCTTGTGATACCTTTTCCCTTTAACCGGGAGTTTAATTTTCAATTTGAAACCTACATCAGTAAAAAATCTAAATCTTCTGGGGAATAATAAAATGCAACCGACGGAACTTACTATTTTTTGCTTGTTGAGTTTTTTGTTCTTATGTGTAGGTTTTATAATTGGATGGTTGATAAGAGAAAATATGATAATGTTTTCACCTCGCAATTCTGGTCCATTACATCCAGAGTTTTTTAATGAGGATGGTACAGTAAATGCAGACCAAGTAGTAAGTCTTCGCATAGAGCCAGATTTTTATTCTGATTTTACATCAGAATACGAAGATTTATTCGATGAAGATGATGAAGACGATTGATATACTATATAAAATGACTGATTATTTTAAAATAAACTTATGACTACACAAACAGCTACAAAAAAGAAAGCAGTAGATACTCCAATTGAAGAGCTTCCAAATAATCCATTTGCATTTGAAGTCCTTCAATTAGTAAGTAAGCAAAGAACAAATGATAAAAAAATAGAAGTTCTTAAAAAGTATGAGCATCCTTCACTTAAATCTATTTTCATTTGGAACTTTGACGATAATGTAATTTCAATGCTACCTGAAGGTACAGTTCCATATTCTACTGTTAGTGATGATTTGGTAAAGAGTGGTTCAGTTTCTGAACTAATTGAGAAGGAAGTAGAAAAAATGGAAGCATATGATACAAAATCTGTAAGTTACACTGAAAAGATACGTTCCGGGCATACTAGCTTAAGAACTGAATATACAAAGCTAATTAATTTTGTAAGGTCTGCATCTGGTATTCCTGGAAATAATTCTCTCAATGCACTTCGTAGAGAGAATATGTTTATTCAAATGTTAGAAGGTTTACATCCTTTAGATGCTGAAATTATTTGTTTGGTGAAAGATAAAAGACTTCAATCCAAATATAAAGTTACAAAAGAACTAGTAGGACAAGCTTATGAAGATATTAAATGGGAAAATAGGTAATAGGAGGTATTAAATTGATGATTTTACATTCAAAATGTGAGCCAGATCTTGCAAAAGATAAAAGTCTTCCTCGTGATAGTTATATCGTAAGTTATATGAATGATAATTTACTTTGCTATGATATTGTGAGGTCTGGAAATCAAGTAGAGATTTTCGACCACTATCACGATAATTCTTACGTTATAAAGAGTATTGAGTGGACGGAGGGACTTATAAATCCAAAGAGCTTTGATTATGTTCCTAAAGACCTTAGTAAAAAAAGAAGAAAATAATTAAGAAAGAGGAAATTTGACTTTCCTCTTTTTTTATGCGATATTATAAAAGGTAAAAGGAGTAATTAATGAGAGAGAATAAACTGATTAAAGTTCTTGAGGAAACACTTAAAAAAGATTTTATCTATTCATCTGAAGAACTAATTTATATGAAGAAAGAATTGAAAAAACTAAAAGAACAATTGAACACTAATAAAAAACTCACTAGTAAAGGATTTGGAAACTGATGAGACCAATTACAGCAAAAGAATTACTTGAATTTGATAAAAATCTTCAGGTTGTGGTGTTACAATGTTATCCAATTCCAGAGCAGGTTGTATATCAAGCTGGAAAATGTGATTACAGTGAAACTCCTATTCATATACAAACAATACCTTCACCTCAAAAGTGTGGAGAATGGATTGTAGAACGTCTATTATCCAACGAGAAAGGGCACTGGGGACCTCTAGAACACCCCGCAATTACATTCTCGGTGTCTGGTTATGTTCACAGCGTAATGGCTCAAGCAAGGACGCATAGAGTAGGTATTAGCTTTGATGTTCAATCGCAAAGATATACTGGAAAAAGAGTGGTTAAGGTTGCAAGTGGAGAACTAAAGCCAGAAGATGTTTTCTATGTTCGCCCTCCAGGTTTCTATGTAAATCGCACTGGTAAAAAGTATGATTGGTTTCAAGAAGATTATGAAGAAGAATTGAAGTTTATTGTTGAAGGTTGTAAGCGTTATGCTGTAAAATATGAAAAGGGTATGTGTGAAGAGCATATTCGTGATTATCTTCCGCAGGCAATTCGTCAAAATTTTGCGGTTTCTTTTAATCTCCGTTCTGTTCTTCACTTTATAGATTTAAGAGCAAAGTTAGATGCACAACTTGAAATTCAGGCTCTTTGTGAGCAAACCATTCCATATCTTCAAAATTGGGCTCCTAATGTTTGGAAATACTATGAGGATAAAAGGCTTCATAGAGCGCGATTAAGTCCATAATAAATAAGATTGTATATTATAAAGAGAGGATTAACAATTTTGGCGACTTATCCAATTATCAATAAAGAAACTGGAGAAACCAAAGTAATTGAAATGAGCGTTCACGAAATTACTGATTGGTATAAAACTAATCCAGAGTGGCAAAGAGATTGGTCTAAAGGAGGCTCAAGTCCCATCAGTGAGGTGGGAGATTGGAGAAATAAAACATCCGATGGATGGAATGACGTTTTAAGAAAAGTTGGAACTGTTCCTGGTAGTAAAGTAAAACCCCTAAAATAAAAAATATGGCTAGAAGAAAAAGAACGTCGGATGCATCTTTTAATGGTGAGGCTTTAACTGTTCGTCAAATGAAAAGAAGAAAGCCTATTAATTCTGAACTGTTAATAGATATTGAGCCCCTCACAGAAAATCAAAGGAAGTTATTTAAAGCTTATGATGATGGTAAACAATTAGTTGCTTACGGTAGTAGTGGTTCAGGTAAAACTTTTATTTCCCTATATAAAGCTCTTAAAGAAGTCTTAAATGAAATTAGCCCTTACGAAACTATCTATATTGTAAGGTCATTAGTTCAAACTAGAGAAATTGGGTTTATGCCTGGAGATGAATCTCAAAAACAAGGTTATTTTGAAATACCATATAAAAATATGGTAAGGTATATGTTTAAACTTCCATTTGATTCAGATTTTGAAATGTTATATGAAAATCTTAAAAGTCAAAAGACCATTAAATTTTATAATACTTCATTTATAAGAGGATTAACATTAGATAATTGTATAATGATTATAGATGAATTTCAAAACCTATCTTTTCACGAATTATGTTCTATAATAACTAGAGCTGGGGAAAATACTAGGATAATATTTTCTGGAGATGCATCTCAAAGTGATTTAATTAAAATGAATGAAAAAAACGGCATTTATGACTTTATAAAAATATTAAAGATAATGAGTTCTTTTGACTTTATTGAATTTACAATAGATGATGTTATTCGCTCTCCGCTGGTAAAAGAATTCTTAATTGCTAAAGCAGAAGTAGGATTATAATCAAAAAATATTAGGGTAAAAGAATATAAATAATAGATATTCTTTTACCAAGCCTTATTATGTACCATTTTATTTACAAAACTTCATCACCTTCTGGTTTATATTATTATGGTAGGCATAGCACTAAAAATATAAACGATGGATATCTTGGTAGTGGTAATTGGATTAAATCTATTAAAGATAAAACAAAATTGAAAAGAGATATTATATTATTTTGTGAAACTCAAGATGAATTAATAGAAAAAGAAGGAGAGTATCTTATTAAATTTATTAATAACCCTAAATGTATGAATTTTAATGAGAAACCAAGTGGATTTTCAAGTTTTAATAATCCTAATAAATTATTAAAAGGGTCAAAAATATTAAGTGAAAGAATTAAGGGCGAGAAAAATGGAATGTACGGAAAAACTCATTCTGAAGAATATAAAAATTATTTAAGAACGCATAAAAGTGGAAAAAATGCTACATTTTATGGGAAAACTCATACAAACGAAGCTAAAGAAAAAATGCGACAAAGTAGATTAGGAAAAAAATTCTCACAAGATACTATTGAAAAACTTAAATCTAGATTTCCTGGAACTACTCATCCAAGATCAAAATTAACTGAAGATGAAATTTTAAAAATTTATAAACTTTCATGGGAGGGCGAAATGAAACAAAAAGATATAGGTGAAATGTTTGGAGTAAAACAGGGTCATGTGACTAAAATTAAAAATGGGCAACTTTGGAATAAAATTACAAAACACAAGGTATGATATGATTTTTGAGCATTCCTTTATTACTCTACCAAAACTAGAGAGAATTAATAGAGATGGAATACGATTTTACAAGCACCCGAATAGTGAAATAGAGCAAACCTTTGCTTCTATTACTTCAGTCACCAGTTTCTTCAATCGTGAGATTTTTAAAAATTGGAGAAAGAAGATTGGAGAAGAAGAAGCTAATCGTATTACAAACAGAGCTACAAGTAGAGGAACTGATACTCATACATTAATTGAAGCATATACTTTAAATGAAGAGTTACCCAAAGTTCAGGAACTCTCTCATAAGTTGTTTGAAACTGCTAAACCTGCATTGCATAGAATTGGTAAAATCTATGGAATGGAAATTGGAATGTATAGTGAAACTCTAGGTATTGCAGGAACAGCCGACTGTATTGCCGAATTTGATGGAGAACTTTCAATTATTGATTATAAGACATCTGAAAAACCAAAGAAACGTGAGTGGTTAGAGCATTACTTCGTTCAAGCAATGGCTTATTCTGCAATGCTTTATGAATTGACGGGATTAGAAGCAAAGAAGTTAGTCATTATTATGACTTGTGAAAATGGAGAACTTGTTGTTTATGAGGAGAAAAATCTTGCAAAATACCTCAAGCTTCTGGTAAAATATATCAAGCATTTTGTAAAAGAAAACACAAACAATGGAAATTAATAATGAAGTTCAAGAGATAATCAAATCTAAATTTTTATCTCCAGAAAAGTTTTCACTTGATATTGAACGTTATGTTAGAGATAATACTTGTAATTATATTGATGGTATCGTTCAATACTGTGAAGAAAATGAAATTGAATTAGAAACGGTTTCAAAACTAATGACGAAACCATTAAAGGATAAATTAAAAAATAATGCAGCAGACCTTAATTTTCTTAAAAAAGTAACAAAATCTAAAAAGGTTGTTTAAACGTGAACCCATTTCAAGTTTTTTGCAGTTTTCTTGCTTTGAAGCAGCATTTCTGCAAACCATCTTATGATGTAATTAAATATAATTGGAAGACCCGAGCTTCCTTAACTTCTTTTAATAAACGTACTGACCGTTATTTTTATGAGAGGTTATCTAGAAAAAAGAACGAACAGGAAATTAAAAACTTCTTCATTGCAAATTTTGTAGGCTGTGATAATCCACAGTCTGTTTATATTACAGATTTAATGAAAGATGGAGAAGATACTTATGTTGAGTGGATGAAAAGAGTTCAAAGTCTTTCATATCTGTTTGAAGCTGAAGCATCGGTTTTTATATCAAAAGATAGATTTAATGAGTTATTTGAATGTAAAAATAATCAACATTCTCCACTTATACGTAAGTATCTACAAAAAGCATTATCAATTGAAACTCTTGTAATACTGGATAAAATCTTGCATTATGTAGAGGACTACAATAAAGTGTTAGATGACCCCCTATGGAACTCGTTAAAATTAAAAATAACGAAGTATAAACCGTTGCTAAATATAGATACTAAAAAATATTCAAATATATTAAAGGAGATTATTTGTGAGTGATTTTTTTGATTCAGAAATGGTAAAGAGAACAATGGATAAACTGCAAGAAATGCAGGATAAGTTATTGTTGGGCATTTTTAATATTCCGTATTATTCAATAGAAGAAAAAAAAGAATATTTGAAGTCTATGAAAGACTTTCTAGAAAAACAAAAAAATCTATTGTTTAGAATGTCTCTCTCTGATGACCCACAAGCTCAAATTATTAAAGAACAAGTTCTTGAGGCTGCTAGTCTTTTTGGTTCAAAAGAAGTTCATAGTATGGATGAATATTTTAAAGTATTAGACGATCCAATTAAAATGATTGAAAAGTCACTAGACCTGTGATAGGATAATCTTGGCTAGGTAATCCAAGTAAAAAAAGCTAAACCTTATACCGCAACATTGCAACATCGCATTTAACAATTATGTCTTTCGCTGATTATAAAAAGAAATCAAAGCTTGGTTCTTTGACTGAAAAACTTGTTGAAAAATTCAACAAGATGGACGAAGGTTCTTCTCGTGAAGAAGATACTCGTATCTGGACTCCCAAAATGGGCAAGTCTGGGACTGGAGAAGCTACAGTGCGTTTTCTACCAGGGGGTGGAGGACACGATGAGGAAGCCTATGTAGAGGTCTACTCACACGCATTTAAGGGGCCTACAGGTAAATGGTTAATTGAGGGTTGTCCTACTACTATTGGGGAAAGCTGTGTAATTTGTGAAGAAAATCGCAAATTATGGTCCGAAGGAAAAGAAGGTATTGTCCGAGGTGATGACGATAATGCTGGGCGTAAGAGAAAGTTGAGTTATTACTCAAATGTTTATGTTATTGATGACCCCGTAAATCCAGATAATAATGGTAAGGTTAAAATCTATAAGTATGGCGTAAAAATTCTAGACAAGATTAAACTTGCGCAAAAACCCACATCCAAGAGAAAGAAGGCTCTTGACGTTTTTGATATGTTTAAAGGTGCTGATTTCAATATCGTCATCAACAAAAAAATGAAATATTGGAATTATGATGACTCTGAATTTCTTGAGTCTGAACCTCTTCTTGAAGGAGATGAGGATAAGCTAGAAGAAATATATAATTCTCTTTATGATTTGACTGAATTTACAAATCCAAAGAATTTCAAATCTTCAGAAGAATTGAAGGCTCGTTTGAACCTTATCTCGGGTTATAGTTCTAATGCTTCTACAAAGAAGCCAGACCCTGAACTTGAAAGTGAAATGGAAGAAGATTACTCTAATGTAAAGAGTAAGACTGCTTCTATTCTTTCAAATGATGACGACGATGAGGATGATGAAGATAATGAAGATTATCTCGCAAGGTTCTCAAAACTTGCTGAAATGTGATTTTATAATTAAAGCCTCTCGCAATGAGAGGCTTTTTTATGCTTCAGTTATCTTAGAATTATAAACTCTCTTTGTTTTATTATCTATAGTTTCACTAGATGGAGCATAGCTCATAATATTTTTCATATCACTAATAAATACGCCAAGATATTCTGGTTTAAGAAGTAATATCTTTCTATGATCTTCGTTTAAATCAACTTCATATTCATAATTAGTTACTTCTCTTTTGAAATCTTTAATATCAATCTTTACTCCTGCAGTATTTAAATAGCTAATTTGATTAACATTGCATATAGTAACTTTAAGTCCGGGTAGAGGATAATTAATATCTCCAATTGAGTTGAATTTAAATTGCGCTTTTGGTCTAATCGTATCTACTTTAATTTTAAGGTCGTCAATAATATCAACTCCACCAATTTGACTACCTTTAATGGTAATTTCTTCATTCACTATGAAATCATTCCCACCTTCAACTAATGTAACTGCATTAATTTTACCATTATTATTTCTTTTTATATTGAATTTAGCAGATTTTCCTTTAAGAATACCATCTAGATTAATCAGATTATAAGTTATTCCTGCTTGATTTATAAGTGTAGTTCCATTATAATAACTAATTGTGTCTATAGAATTTGCAGTATATATTCCATACAAACGGAGTTGATTCGTAATATTAATAGGAACTCCACTATTGCTTTTAATAGTGATTTTATTCGTACTCAAATCTCTATTATAAACTGTCAATTCTCCACCCCAAGTGCTAGGCCATCCATATAATGAGTTTGGAATAAATACATTTTTTATTTCAGTTCGTCCATAAACAAAAAGATTTGAGTAATTAATTCTTGAGTATTCTGGGTAGTAGCTAAAGTTATCAAATATTGGTTCTTCTCTTTGCTGAATTCTTATATCTGTAATTTGATATTCTGGACCGTTATATGCTTCACCTACTCCTTGATTATTTCTTTCCCACACTTCAAGATATTGACCTAAATTGAAATTAACTTCAAAGGGGTATTGCTCATTGTTAATTGGAAATTTCTTTAAGTCGTAGGAGTTTTTATTTGAAACTGTATTAAATTCTTGACAAATATCTGGGTCTACTTTTAGTTTTTTGGGAATTACAAGACGTTGATACTCATCACGAATTTCAATAGTTTCAAAGTATTTTGTTTTGGTGAATGTATCTTCAGAGACATATTTATCAATCAGATATTCGTATAAATCTTCATTAGTTAAAGTCCATTGAGATGGATAACTTGTGATATTATTAGTGATTAAAATTACCCAATCAAGTTCAGGGTCTCCGTAAATTCTATCTGCAATTTGGTCTGGTCTTTCTCCATCTTTAATTTGATAGTATTGGAATACTGTAACAGCACCTGCAATATCTTCACGAAGTTTAGCTCGCCTAAAGATATTCTTTGCAAGAGTATAATCTTCATTTGAAGATTGGTTTGCAAATCTTGAAAGATATTCAATATTTGGAAGCTCGTTAAAATACGCCATTTTAGAAACCTATCTCGTCGTCAAGTACTCTAGGTTGGTCTTCATAACTACCATTAATAGTACCAATAAGATTATTAGATATTGTATCTTGATAATCACTTTCATAAATTGGCTCAAGTTCTTTAAACTGTAAATTTATTTGATAGCGAACTGGCTGACCTTCTTCAAATGCAGACCATTGACCGTCAGCATAACTAGTTTGAATATTAGTTAGGGCGCATATCTTAAACTTATTTAATCCTGCAATGTCCTTTTCTTTTCCATTTTCATCAAAAGTTTTATATTGAAGTTTAAATACATTTGGAGTTGCTAGTAAAAATGATGCGGCTCCATATCCAGCACTTAGACTTCTACTTTTTTTTGCAGCCATTCCTTGCTTAAAGAAGCGAATAATTTTTCTACAAGTTGCAGCTTCTTTTTCACTTCTTGGTGAAAGAACATATCCAAATTGAAAACCTCTTAACATTGGTCCACTAAAAAGAAGTTCTAAATTTGAGTTTGCAACAACTCCATATCCTCTTGAGAGAATTGTTTCAGGTGAAATCTCAAACCCCGCTCTTTTTAAAAGAAGTGATCGAATTGCTGCGGCTGTAGTAGGATTACTCAACCCTCCGATTAAGGAACTTGCTAAAGCATTCTTTGCTCCTTGAGACTTTAAAATGTCACTTAAACCTGGAATATCTTTAATACTTGCAATTCCCCCCGCGAAAGATGTAGCAATATCTGCAATTGCGATTTTCCCCATATCTCCAGCAGCAGCCATACTCATAGTATTTGTTTCGTCTCCATTTCCCCAATTTACTTGATTAGTGTCTGAAACATTATTTGGAATGGGTAGAGTTACAGTTTGTATTGGTTTTTTTAATGCACTTTGTCTTTGGGCTCCACTTTTAAAGATAGTATCTTTTTGATTTCCTTCAAATATATCTCTATAAGGCGCTTTATACTCATATTGAGTAATGCGAAGAATATCTTGACGGTTTTTAATGATATCTTCTGGGTAATATAAAGGAGATGGAAATATTGAAGACATATCTGTTCCAAATTCAACGGTGGAAATATCAAGTGTTCCTAATACTTGCTTCACTAGTCCTGAAAGACCTCCACTATTTTCAGATGGAACTGGAGTTCCAGATGTTCCAACATCTCTACTAGCCGCATTTTGTGCTACAAACGCAGGTATTATATTTCGCTTATCTCCACCTAACGGTTTAATGGTGCTTATTGTTTTAGAATTTACCTCTTGTTTTTCTGATTGTGTTGTAATTGAGCCTGTAAGGGAACTCCAAACTCCATTTTTATAGACTTCTTGTTTATTTCCAATAACTCCACCTATTATATTATATAATAATAATCTAGTATCTCCATTCGTCGGGTTATATCTTAACTCTAACCAAGTTTCTCCTCCTAATAATGGCTGCTCTATTGGCTTATAAAATTTTGAATTAATAGTTTTTTCAGCCATTACCCTTTAAGGTGAAGAAAGTGAATCTGGATAATTCCAAACTGTGTATTTTGGAATGTGTTGACCTTTATTATCTACAAATTTTTCAGTTGGTAATAATGAAACTCCACCCCAATCATCTTCAGGTACTTTATATAAATCAGTTACAACATTTGCAAATAGATAATTCTTTAATGTTTTACGAGGTGCATTACCTACTCCTTCTTTATTTAGGAATGATTTTGTAACCCCTGCTCTATACGATGGGTTTAAGTAATGAACGTTCGCGCCAAAGAATAAGCCTTTACCTGGATTTACTTCCATTACATATACCAAAGGATGTTTATCCCAGAACTTATACTTTTGAGGATACTTGGCTGAATATAAGAAAAATACTAAATCACCAGGAATAATGAAGTTAGTATCCAATTGATTTGAGTCCTTTTTTTGATAACTCTCAAGTTCATTCATTAATCTATTCGTATACCAATCTCCACTTTTAAAGCCATTTTTACCAGCTTGCTTTAGAATATCTTCCGAAATCATAACTTAATCCCCAATTGATCTTCTGTGAATATTTTAAATTCCCATCCTTTGGCTTCACAATATTTTTCCGCAGCACTCCACTTTTGCTGATTTACCGCCCAAGTTTTTACTTGATACGCCCAGGACCTAGTTTTTCGTTTCGGGTTCTTTTCGGGTTCTCTTAAATCTTTTTTGGGTTTAACCTCAATTACTGCTTTTTTGATATTACCTTCTTTATCTTTATATTTAATATAGAAATCTGGAAAGTATTTGTGATACTTACCATCTATAGGGGAAACATAAGGAATGAAAAATTCTTCAGATTGATAGGATAAGATATTTTCAGATAAATCGCAGTATTGCATAAACTTTAATTCATACGAAGAGCGATAATATATTTCAGTACAATTTCCATCATACTTACTAGGGTTCTTTGGTTTGAATTTTCCTTGACTATAATTAACTTCTCTAGCCATTCCTAAATATATAAGGATTTTTAGTATTTAGGAATGGATGAAGAGTTAGGTAAAGGTCCAGGTACAGGATTACCTGATATAGGCTTAACGTATATAAAGCAATCTGATTCTAGACAATCTAGGGATAGGCGCTCTATTTTACTTCCTGGTATAGTTGATATGCTGGGAGCACTTTCTGTTACCAGCCAATTTAAGGTATCTTTGCATTTGACTAAAGGTTTGGGCAATGCAACGCTTATGGACCATTTGACTAAAGTTGGAGTATTAGACAGCATTCCTGACATTGTATCCTATGACTTCTTTTGTTCTGATGCGTCATTACCTGGAGCATCTTTTGATTCGTCTCAAGAAGTAGGAAGTCGTCAAGGAATTATTGAAAACTTCCCAACTAAAAGAATATATCCTCCATTTGAAATGACTTTTTATGTAGATAATGAATATAAAATTATTAGATTATTTGAAGAGTGGATGAATTTTATAAATCCACTTTATAGTTATAATGGTATAGCCGAAGTAACAGGCATTGGACAAGGCGACTATAAAAATCGTCCAGATTTTTTCCGTATGAGATATCCAGATGAATATAAAAGAATTATATCAATAACAAAGTTTGAAAGAAATTTTCGTAAAAACGGGTCAAGCAACCTTAATGATATGACTAAAATTACATATCGTATGATTGATGCATACCCAGACCAACTTAACTCAATTCCAGTAATGTATGAGGGTAGTATAGTTACGAAAACTACGGTTAGATTTTTATATAATAGGTATGTTATTGAATATAATAAGGGTAAGTCTAACGTATAAATAAAAACACTGAATAAATTAAAATATGCCTTTACCTAAAATTATTACAAGTCAATATGAATTGATTTTACCTTCAACGGAAAAAGTAATTAAATATAGACCTTTTCTGGTAAAAGAGGAAAAAATATTATTAGAAGCTAAAGAGTCTAAAAATGAAACTCAAATTATAAATTCACTGAAGCAAATTTTAAAGAATTGCATTCTTACTAAAGGAATTAAAGTAGAAGAATTGCCCTCATTTGATATTGAGTATATTTTTCTTAACATACGAGCGAAGTCTGCAGGAGAAAATTTAGATATAATTTATACTTGCGATGATGACGAAGAAACTAAAGTCCCATTAACAATCTTCATTGATGAAATCAAAGTTCAAAAAGACCCAGAACATTCTAGAGATATAGTATTACAAGATAATTTAATTCTTCGTATGAAGTATCCATCTTTGAAGCAATTTGTAGGAAAGGGCTTTGATATTGGAGAAGTTGGTGAACAATCTTCATCTGAAAAAATTGAGAAGTCTTTTGAAATTATCGCATCTTGTATGGATGTAATTTTTAACAATGAAGAAAGTTATGCAGCTAGTGATTGCACTAAAAAAGAATTATTTGATTTTCTAGATGACTTAACCAATCCACAATTTAGTAAAATTGAGAAGTTCTTTTCTACAATGCCTGTATTAAAGCATACTGTAGTCATTGAAAATCCAAAAACCAAAGTAAAAAATACACTTACGTTAGAGGGGCTAACAAGTTTTTTTACCTTGTGATGGGTTATTTTGACCTAGCCGATTATTATAAAATGCTATTTTCACTTCAAGTATTTTGGAATTGGCCTATGCCAATGGTAGAAGAGTGGACCCCTGCAACTAGAGAACTTAATATTTTAATGTTAGCAGAACATATAGAAAAAGAAGAAGCTAAACGAGCAAAAAATTAACATCTAAATACTGTTGGATAACAGTATCAAGAAATGTTTAAAAGTTTCATTAGTCCAGAAAAAATTATAGGGAATGGAACTAAAGCTGCATCCCCTGAAGCTTTTTCTAACTTTATGCTGGGAAGAGAAACCTCATTGGGGGAGAAGGTATTAAAGAGTGCGACAAATAATATTTCTAATTTTTCAAGAAAAGGAGTAAGCGTAGATACAAGTTCAAATATTTCATCACTACTAGAAACTATATCTACAAATATAACTAATAATGTAGATAATTCTATTAATAATACTTTAAATTCCTTTAAAACTGAAATACAAACATCATTAAGTGATATTCAAAAGCAAGTTCAAAGTAATCTTTTGAATTCCTTTAAAACTGAAATACAAACATCATTAAGTGATATTCAAAAGCAAGT
>Ga0209500_10001550_pt1 | contig 17167 bp, 17 predicted proteins | sample S_140212_EF_Meta_FD_187323 | JGI IMG/M metagenome (GOLD analysis project Ga0209500, IMG submission 187323) | Freshwater microbial communities from Lake Simoncouche, Canada to study carbon cycling - S_140212_EF_MetaG (SPAdes) (version 2) | ecosystem: Environmental > Aquatic > Freshwater > Lake ... | reverse complement strand
GTAATGGCATGATTTAACATATTACTAGCAACACTAAATATTTCGCTGCTAAATCTGCTATCTACTTGCATACCTAAATCCATAAGGTCTTTATAACTATTAGTGGCTAAATCAGCTAGGCTATCCATTTCAATATCAGCAACTTCTAACCCTCGTACCTGAGGTAAAGCATTTTCTATTTTTTCTAAATTAGTTAATGCTTCTTTAGTAACTTCTATTGCATATTCAGGTATAGGTTTAGATAGAGACTCAATCTCTGATTGAGGTAATTCAAATAATTCTTCTAATTTTTTTGTCATAATAATATTTATTGTCTTTTATAAATTATAAAATACTATTCCATAATTTAGGACCAGTGACCGTTATCATATTTGTTAGCATATTTTTACTTCCTAACCTCATAAAGTTTTTAAAATTATAGTTTGCAATCTCTTGTAGATTTTGTGTAACATTGTAGAATTCGGTATCTGACATTGATGCAAGTCTCATAGTTTCTTTTACTATTGCTTTACATTTAGATTCAATTGATTGATCAACTCTACTATAACTCTCGTCAATTACTGGTTCAAAAGTTTCATACCCTGAATTTTTTAATAAAGTAAGACCCATGTTAGATGTAAAGAGTATAAAAGGTCTAGCCATGCTTATTGCTCTATATGTTTTTTCAGTTATTATTATCCCGGTAAATGCATTGAATGGACTAGTTTCTAATACAATATTAATATGTGATTTTTTATAAAGCTCATAAATTTTTAAAGGAAACGAATTTGATTGTTCTAATAGATCCAAACAATAAGGCATATTATCTATCCAAGTATGAATATCTTCTTTATTTTTGCTGATTTGTTTAACATTGTCAATATTTTTTAATTGTTCTTTCGTTATTATTTCGTGAGGATAAGGTACCGATTCCGGATGTCCGTTAGTAAAAGTGTAGTAAAATTTATCTAGTAGATTGTTTTCAATTAGATCACAAAAAAATTTAAATCGCCAATATTCATACCTTCGTGAAAAAGCACTAAAACGCTTTGGTAATAGAGTTTTAAAACTAATTTCAGGTTTAATATTATGATTAATCACTTGATTGTAAATTTGGTTCAAGTAAGGATCAAACGCGATAATGTTTATCGGTGTAAGTCCTAATTTAAACAGTTGTTTTTCTATTTCCTGTTTTTGAAACTCATATGCTACTACTATCCAAATATTATTAGATTTAATCTTATAGTTTATTATTAACTTATAGATGTTATCTATGGTCGCGTTTACATTAATAAAAAAATCATGCTTTGCATAAAGATGAGTATTTTCTAATTCTGATAGACGGGTCAATATATGGGAAGGAACGCGATTATCAATGTCATATAAGTCGTTAAATCCTATTAAATATATTGAATGATTTTCTAGTTCGGTATCTTCAATAATTCTATGCCTGTGAGAAGGAATACGGTTTAAACCGTAATTATACATAATTTCATTTGTTTCTGCTTTGTTATAGTAGTACAAATAGTCGAAAGAAAATGTCATGATTTTTTTCCGTTAAAAAATAAATCCTTTTCTGTAATTACTCTAAAAGTGTATCCTTGACTTTTACAATATCCCATAGCAGCTTGCCACTTAGCATGATTAATGGCAACAATCATTCTGTCTTTTGCGCTTGCTACTTTACTTTCAATAATACTTTGTTTTTTAGGTTTTATTTCTACAACTTCTGCTACTTTTTTGCCAAACTTATTTTCATAAACTACAAAAAAATCAGGAACATATATAGTTGGTTTGCCTGTGAATGGATGTTTATATGGAATTCGTAATGCTTCGCTAGCCCAATATAATACATTATTGTGTGTATCACAAAATGTCATAAAGGTAAGTTCCCATCCTGAACGATATTTAGGATTATGTTTTCCTATATACTTTTGAGGATTTTTAGGAGTATAAAAACCTTGCGCCCATTTTCCCATGTCACTGTACTACATTTCTCGCTACAGGTTGATTGGGTCTAGGCACAACACTTACTCCGTATAAAGAAGTTTTTGATTTTAAACTATTTAAGTAATAACAAATAATTTTATTCATCTGTAATTTGTTACCAGCACCTTGTATTTCATCTAATAAATCTAGTACATTTAATCCTGTTTCAGTTGCTGCCCTAAACAAAACTGCTGTAAAATTTTGTGCTATACTTTTAGTACTACATACACTAGTAAAATACCCATATACAATGTCAAATTGGTCTGCACCAACTTTTACATCAGTAGAATAAAAAGAATCAAAAATTCTAATAGTTTGATCTATATTGGATCTGTTATCTATTATTCTAGCCACTTGTTCCACCTATATATGTTACTTGCGAACCTGCATAAGGATATTCACCAACTGCTTTAGGAGATTGTAATGCTAACATTGTAGGATATCCAGCACCTGGGTTAGGTGTAGATTGTCCTACAGTGTATAAAGTAGTTAAGTTTCTATTATAATTTGGATTATTTCTCAAAGTTACAGATAATCCTGCTACTGATTGTAATGTATCAGAAGTAATTAGCCCCGGTGTTTTTTGATAATTATAAGCTACATTTGGATTGTTTAACATATTATCTAGCCCTTTTTTTAGTCATAAATCCGCCAGCAGGAGGAATATAATCACTTTTTCCTGCAACAGGGCGATTATTACCTTTTGGTGTTACTGGAGTTAGTGTCTTATCATATGATCCGTCTAATCCAAACCCTTGAACAATATTGCCAGGAGTTTGACCGTCCATAGAGCCTTCATTATAAACTACAGTTTCATATGCTAAATCCATTTGGATATCCATTGTACCACCACCTTCTGAATAATTATAAGTGTCATGATTCAAAGAATTAATCATTGGATTAATTAATGTATATGCAGTAAAATTATGATAATTAAAACCAAATATAGTTATATTCTTGAAAAAAGGAACTTTTACTAAACTAGGATTAGGACTTTCTCCCCAATAACCCCAATTATTATTCCCAACAATATTATCTGAATTTGTATAAATGTTTCTATAATTATAATTAGCATCTGTTGCTGATTGTACTGATCCGCCGCCACCTTGAGTTGGAGTATTAATCCCACCTCTAGCCCCTTGAAAAACAGCACCAAAATTTGAACCATCTTTATAATAATATGTATAATATGCTTCCCATAAACTGGTAATCATATTATTATTGTCATCGTGAAAATTAATAGTAACAGGATTATATTTAATTTTAGTTTGTACGATTCTTTTTCTATTATATTGATTAAGTTCAACGGTGTTTATTTGATAGCTAGGTAATTTAACACTCTTGACTACAAGACCAAAATTATCACCAGTACTTATGTTTTGATTATATGCTCTTTCGTTAATATCAAAATATACATGAAATAAAAATTTAAGTTTAGGTGCTCTTTGATAAACACCAGTTCTAAATATTTTTGCTGCGTGTTGGGCATCACGCAAATTTGTACCAGAAGCAGAATAGGTTGTACCGTCATTCAAAGGACCGGATTTACCGGTCCTTCTTTGTAGATTTTGCCCGTTAGAATTGGCCATGCGTTACCTTTAGGCTACGCTGGTAGCTGTATCTGTTGGGTTTCTCTGTTGTTGTGCTGTCTGTCCTACGCCTTCTTCGACTCCGTTGTAGCCTGTTTGGATTGCGTTATCAAACTGAACCGTTAATGCAATTTTGATATCTTCGTTAGTACTATAGTTAACATTATTATAGTTAACTGTTTCTAAGAAGCATCCAACTAGATACCAAGTTTCAAGTACTTGCGGTACTGCAACACCATTACCACCGTCTAAAATTTCTAAAGTCATTGAAAACTTATAGTCACTTGCTGACGCAGCGCTGGCTTGTTCTGCCATATCCAATTGTTTTTGAACCTGTGCACCAACTGATCTGGATACTGCACCTGAAGCATCGTCACGAACGTTAATAGTCATTGTCTGCCATGTATGCTTGCCTGCCATGTAAATGGTAGAGTTGTATACTGGTAATGTTATTTTAGCGAACGAAAGGTTTGGTCTAGAACAATCAACAACTTGTCTTGTTAATTCAAGTCCATCGTTATCACCAAAGTTGAAAAAGTTTAGACGGTATCTAAACTGTAACTTTGGCATCAACAAAGTCTGATTACCATTATTGGTATCACTTGCTGACAGATTAACTAGTGTTTGTGAGGCTATCGCCATTTTAATTTCTCCTGTTAATATTATTTATCTTTTCTTAAGGGGCATTTCTGCCCCTTAATCTTTTTATAGTGCTGCTAACTCACCTGTATTCAAAATACGAACTGGGATGTAGATGAATTCAGCTGCCTTAACAGGCTCAATCGCAACGTCTACCCAAAGCTCATTTCTATCAATTCTAGCAGGAGTGTTATTTGACTCATCACACACCACTAGATAGTCATAGATACCACGTTTTGCTTGTAAGTCAAGCATTAGTGATATTACTGAGTTTGCAATTTGACCTCTAGTAAATGCGTCATTAGGCTCAAACACGAACGGACGTGCTGCAAGTGTCAATTGACGACGGATGTAAGCAATTAGTCTTGCAACGTTAGTTCTATCCAATGCACTAGATGAATCAAAACTTGTCTTATTACCATAATTCAACAAGCCATTTCCTGTAAAGAATACCATTGGATTGATAAAATTAACATACAGAACATCACGAATGCCTAATCTAGTTTTGATAACTTGGAATTCTCCGAGTGTTCTATCTACATATCCAATGTTTGCTGCATTGTCAATAACACCTCTACGTGTACCTGCTGCTGCTAACCAAGGATAAGCAATATTATCATTGCGTAAGAATGTGCGTAACATCATATGTGATGCTGGAACTGCGACTTCGTTACCAGATAAATCAAATGCTAGCCCACTTGGATAGAACAAGCCTAAGTAAGTATTGCGTGTTACACAACCCTCTTCACCTGTACTTGTAGCACCTGCTGCATTTGTAGCCCATGCCTGAATATCAGTAGCACTATCAGGTAGACCTAATGGTGTATCACCTAAGATGTAACCTGTTTCACCACGATCAGCATTTAGTACAACCATGTTAGGTTGTAATTCAGGATAATTAGGTGTAGCCATTAAATTGAAGAAGTTATCTTCATCACGGATAGCCTGATTAGTATCAATTGCAGAACGCAGTGATTCCACTACCATTGCTCTTTGAGCTTTACGACCCATATATGGACTACCGTTAGACTGTAAGCCACTTGATGATACCCATGCATCTGTTTGAAGAGGCAATGTTGCACCAGGGAAACTAGCTGAGTTAAAATAGTTAACTTTGTATTGCTTAACATTGTAACCTGAACGGCGTGTGTTGAACAATAACATTCCTACTGGATATAGACTTGAGCTTGGTGCATCTAAATCTAAATAATCACTACTTAACAAACTTGCTATTGTTGGAATAGGATCATCTGCTGGATTCGTATTATCGTTAGTTGCCCAACGAGCATCCGCAAATACTATACCAGTACTATTAACTTGATCTGTATTATCTATTAGAACCCATGTATCTGTACCATCAACTGATTGCCAACGAGAAATGACAGGATAATCTTCTAAGTTAGTAGTGTTTATCCATAAATCACCATAAGCTAGTGCTGTGCCATCACTTTGTGTAGTTGGCTCAGTTGGACTTACGATTGGCCCAGCTGGATCAGTAGCATTAACACCTGTTGGGATCGGGAATCCATTGTTATCATAGTTAGTCATTTTATAGCCTACCCAACCATCAACTGGGATATTTACCATAATATCAGCTTGATTTACAACACTATAGAACCAATTTGTGTTATTAGCTGGGGCTGCAACAGGAGCACCTGCGTTTGCAGTATAAGTAAATTCAGACCAGTTACTCAATTGTGTTGAATAATTGGCTACTGCGCTACCAGAAACATAAGTTACTCCAGTAAGTTGCCCGCTTCCACCGATCGATGTGACCTTTAACACTAAGTTATTTGCAGGAGTAGATCCGCCTAAATTGGCTCCTAATACTGTAATAGTATTCCCTACAACATAACTAGTACCGGTGGAATCAGCATTTGGATCTACTATATATGTACCGCCCTGAATCGTTACATCTACCGTTCCACTTGTACCTGCTCCGCCTGTAACTGGCACATTAGTGAACGAACTTGTTATAGGTGTTCCATATTTAACATTGGTATCACCTATTACAAAACCAGCTTCGTCAATTATACCTGCAGAAGCTCCCTTTTGATAATCAACAACAGTACCCACTGTAAATGTAAGGTCGTTTGTAGTAGTTGTCCCACCCAATGCTGTTCCTAAAATCTTTAATGAGTCACCAACAACATACCCTGAACCTGGAGTGGTAATTGTTATTGTTGTATTAGAACTACTATAAGATGTGCCTGCTCCTGTTTTAGCTACAGTAGCTATAGCTCCTGATCCACCACCTGAAACTGTAGTAACAGTTACACCTGTATAAGTTGCAGCAGCAGTAACACTAGTTCCTGAAATACTTGAAGCATTGTCTGTCAATAGTAGACCATCTATACCTGATGTGCGAACATCATTCATGACGATCTCGCCGCCTTCAGTGTGTATTAACTGTATTGCACCATCAGTTGTTACACTAGCAGTAGTATAATCAATACCGGCTGCTGACCATGCAGTAACAAAATCTGTAGCGTCATATCCGTTATTAATGCTTACAGTATAAGGACCGGCTAAGTCAGTTGATCCGGGAACTGAAGCATAAACATATATATTGGCTGTAGAAGCAAAACTTGGAGAAGAATTTGTACCAGTTACTACTGTAGGACCTGTAGCATATCTTTCCCATAAGTACAATGGACTTGATTTAACTGAATCATTAAACTCATACTGACCATATACTGTCCCTGCAGGAATAGCCTTACCGCCGGTAGCATCAAGTGCTGCTGTAGCATCCCAGTCACTCATAGCTAATGACACATTTCTGTTTACAAATGCAGCGGTAGTAGCAGAATATTGAGAAACATATGGTTGTAACCCGCTGCCTGCCGATCCAACCTTCATCCATACTGAACCAGTAGGACGAGAATAACTTTGTCCATCTTGCCATAATGGCTGTTCTGCTGAAGTACCCCAGTCTATTGTTGGCTGATAATAAGTATCCGCTGTAATTCCCATATCGGCAAGGGCAGTGCCTGCATCATTGGCTATAGTTACATATTGTGGATCCGCACCTGGAAGTTCAAATTGTTTTCCAAAAATACAAAGTTTTCCACTTCTTACTGTAGCAGATAAGAAAGTCCATCCTAAAGCATTAATAGCACTTGCAACTCCGCTAACTGTCCCATCACCACCTCCAGCATCCGGAACAGTGATAGTAACTGAATTAGTCCCGTCTATAGCAATAGTAAAGGTGTCACCTGCGTTTAATACAGGGTTAGAAACCGTGCCTTGAACGGTTGGCCAATCTGCTTTCCATGCTATTGATCCAACAAATGTCCAAATATTAGCAGTAGTCTTATAAAAGAATTGCTTTGATGAAGTTGGAGTTCCTGTTATTTGTATAGCATTAACCGCATAGTCACCTATATTACCTATACTAGCAATTGGTACACCAGCACTTAAATAAACTGAATCAGTAATAACAATAGGAGTCTGTAGTGTAAATTGACCAGTTGTAGCATTAAACTGATATATACCCCAAGTTGATGTTGTTGTGTCTAACCACCATGTTCCATCATCAGGTGCGCCTACCGGTCTACCTGTTTGACCAACTAAACTGGCTAAATCAATGTCTGCTCTTAATACATAACAACGGTTAGTAACACCCAATAATGAGTACGCTGCTAGTAATCCATATTCGTTGAGTTCATAACCCTGAATTGGAGTACCTGCAGTTGTTGTGTAGAAGAACGGATTACCATATAATGTAACAAGATCACGTTGGCTTGTTACTTGATATAATTTACCTGCATTTGCTGCTGTAGTAGCTACTGCTACTCCTGTACCAGTGGGATCAGCTTTATTTTGTGCTGTTGCGACTAACACGAAAGGTACGGAACCGGTTGCGGCTGGAAGATATTGACTTTGGTCAACGATTGTAACTTCAACGCCAGGACTTGTTAATGCCATTTTATTTTTCCTTATTGTAAAATTATGAGGTTTACCACCTAGTTTGCATATTCTTATTTATATTATTTTTTAAAAAAAGGCTGATTAGACGAACCTTCGAAGGTGTAAATACAATATGACACTTAAAAGACCAATTTGTATCTCTTGTAACAAGAACTACTGCGCCATTAATTACAAAAAAAACGGCATAACCCACTATCGAAGTATCTGTGATGGATGTGGGAAAACTAGGTCTAAGAAAAAACCTAGAGTTTATAATTGGGAAAAATCAGGATACAAGAAAAAACCCACATGTGATTTATGTGGGTTTCGTAGTGTATTTCCAACGCAAATTACCGTGTTTCATATTGATGGTAATTTAGAAAATATTATGTTAAGTAATCTGCGTAGTATATGCTTAAACTGTGTTGAAGTGGTAAAGAAAAAAGAAGTTACTTGGAAACGTGGTGACTTACAGGTTGATTATTGATTGAATTTTTTTATGCAGGTCATCTATCGTACCATCATTGGCAATGATATAGTCGTACTCCAAACCAACACTACTGTATTCACTAGCATGAATACCTAATTGTTCAAGATGGTTTCTCCCAAGAGCCCACCCTAAATTACCGTTTTCACCTTTATTAAAGTTTATCGCATGTGAATACCATTCAGGATTTGGACCCCTTTCAACTCTAATAGTAATACCACCTGCATTTTTAATAGCACCTACTTCATTGTAGAATCTACAATCAGTCAATACAATATTATCAGTAGAGGTCCTTAATTTATTTTCTACCGATGCTACCCAAATGTCACTATGAAATGCGTTACGACAAACTTCTGTTCCCCAATATTGTAGTATCCACCTAGGAGTAAGATTGGGCATGTTTAAGCGTTCTGCCCACCACGGGTCAACTTGCTCACGCCATTCTCTGCTAGACTTAGTAGTGCCCTCTAGCATTTCACGATCCCAACTAAACACCGCTGCTACAGCATCTTTAAGAGAAGCGGCAAAACTTAATCTTTTAAAACCATGAAATGTAGTTAGATAGTCTGCTATAGTGTCCTTGCCACTTCCGATTAAACCCGTAACACCAATGATCATATGGTAAACTCCTGTAAATATATATTATATTACAGGAGCTTTACAAAATAAAGTATTTAGGTTAACCTTGTATCCAAGTCAATGGTTGTGAATAATCCTGATACAGTCTCAAGTCATTTAAAAGGGTTTCTTGTAAGGCTTTGGATTCAGCCTTCATTGCCGTACCATTCAATGTAGTTCCACCACCCGGACCTGCAATAGTACCAAACTTTTCTCTAGCTTCGCCAATAATACCTTTTAGAACTGCTAAAACATAATCACCAATCCAAACACCAGCACCTGGATCTTGTAATAGAACTTCAACAGGTTTTTGTACATCGGCCCAAACTAGGATTCGTTCTCCTGTGCCCTTAAAATCTCTAACTACTCTAAGAACCTTAGTAACTGGATCAAAGGTATAATTGACATAACCACCGAACATTCTTGCCGCTAATTCTACATAACCAGCATAAAAATCATATGTTGCCATACCGCCGGTATAGTTATAATTTAACAAATAAGTATTAAGAATAGCACTTGAAAAGGGATCAAATGAGGTAGAACTAGGACCTGTTTCTAACCCTACTGTTCTACGAAATAGAGACCTTACATTAATAAACTCTTGAGGTAATGTATAAGTGTCTATGTTTTGAATAACCGTCATTAGTGTGTATGATTCAGCGGTAGCATTTTGCGCCCGCTGACGATACAATTTAATTGTGTAATTGAATGCCGCTTCATAATGCTGAGGATCTAACTCAATATCTACAATATCGCCGCCTAATCTTAATCTTAGGTTATTGAAAAGAGATTCTTTTAATTCATCTAAGGTTAGATTACTAGGTGTTGTTAGTATATTTGCGGTCATTTTTATAATCCTGATATATGTTATTTATCAGGATTATAAGTCATTCTCTTTTCTATTTTCACTCTGCGTTACATCAAATACACCACCTGGATAACGACTCATTAACTTGTCAACATTGCCTTTAATAACAGTATTAGGATCAAGCCCAAGTGCCCTGCAGGCATTAATCCAATACCACATGATATCGCCTAATTCACGCTCCATATGAAACAGATTGTCTTTGGTTAGAGGCTTTCCTTGAAAGATTACCTTCTTTACTATCTCATTGAATTCACCGCATTCCGAACTAAGACCCAATGAACCGGTAATTAGCAACGGCATATTAACTTTGGGACCATACTCTTCAATAGAGTCATCCCTATTATCTGATAATTGGTCTAACCTATTAATAAAATCAGTCAAATAGTTACTAGGTCTACTGGTAACTGCCTCTACAAATTCACTATACTTGTTTAAATCTACGCTCATTTTTTATCCTTATTTAAAATGCTTTTAAAATGATCATATGTTCGTTAAACCTTCCTGTAGGGGTAACGGACACTGCCTTAATTTCTTTAAAGTATTTACGAGCGGCTGGCTTGCTACCCATAATTTCTTTAATCTGTTCGGCTGGTTTACGCAAAGTTTTACATTCGCTTTGTGTAGTATCAAAGCCTAACAGTGTACTACCTTTAACAGTAAAGTATTTACTATATTCATCAGCAATATAATGATGAAGTTTGCGCCGTGAAGTATCATATACCCAAGCTTCACTTGCACCATGTAGCTTAGTCGGATGCAAACTTGTCAAATTAAGTTTAGTAGCCGCATCTACAAATTCACGCAAATATTTAAGTTTGGATACTTGCTTTTCAACTGGAACTGGTTTGCGTTTACGAGGAGCCTTGCTAACCTTTTTAACGGTAACATAACTACCAATTTCGCTAATAACCAATTCAATAAACTTAATGATGTTTTTTACCTGTTGCTTACTCAAATGCATATAACCCTGTACAAGTTGGTCATCTTTACCTTCCTGTACTTTGGTAAATTCAATAAGTTTTTTATTCCAAGTTTCAACAATGAAACTAACATGCTGGGGCAATACATTCTTTTTAGCCAATTCATCAATTGGACGATATGTATGCTTAGTAGGAGCACCTGCTTGGATGAAATCGTCTAGTAAACCTTCCAATTCACCTGCAGCCTCGCTAGCCTTTTCCCGCATAATTTCTTGTACATTAGGCCTATTAACAACAGGTACTTCAGATTTAACTGGACCACCAGTGCGGCTAGCCTCTTTGACTTCGGGTTTATAGATAGTATTCAGCAACCGATTGATTTCGTTTTCCAAGGTCTGTTTTTCATATTCTACTAATGATAGACCACGGAGTTTCATACGAGACAACCAACATAGAGTTGGAATAATTTCATTGTCAGCCGCACGCCTGATAGTTTTAGCGTCTTGTGGGCGGGTATTCAAGTCTAGGTACTGTGCCAAAAATTCTTTGGCATCTTTTTTACCATAAAATTTGTTGTACCAGTTGAATGCTCGGGCCAGTGCTATGCCACGATTGTCCTCAGTGGGTTGCATGAGAAACGAAGGCTCTTCACCAAAATATTTGGCATCTTCATCCTTGGGGGTCAGACTACGGACCAAACCAACTTCTTCTACGGCTTTCTTGCTAGCTTTCCTAACCATGATCACTCCTGTTTACGATCTATATATCAATGATACACGACCTGCCATTTATTGTCAAGCCTCGTGCATGATAAATACATATATGCCAAGACTTAGCCTCTACCGTTCCAATAAACAAAACGACTATAGATTTTTAGATAGATCCATATCGGAAATGTTAACTGTTGGTGGAACTGATTTATACATACATAAATATTTAGGTCCTACTAATCAAGGTGCAAGCGTTGATTATACTCAACCTGAGTATTCTACACTAAATCCTACTAATATACAAGACCTGTTGTTTTTAGAAAACCGTGATAGAACATACGATACCAGTATATATCGGTTGCGTGGACATTACAATGTACAAAACTTAGACTTTGATTTAAGTCAATTTGGATTGTTTTTGAATAATGACATTATCTTTATTACAGTACATTACAATGACATGATTGAACTTATTGGTAGAAAGTTAATGGTAGGCGATGTATTAGAATTACCTCATTTACTTGATTATAATCCATTAAAAGAAACAATACCAGTAGCATTAAAAAGATTCTATCAAATAACCGATTCTAATTATGCGAGTGAGGGATTCTCTGTAACATGGTATCCCCATCTATGGCGAATTAAATGTGAGCCATTGGTTGATAGTCAAGAATTCAGTCAAATACTTCAAGAACCAATTAATCAGGATAATTACTTAGGGTTATGGGATAAAGATAAAACTTATCCACCTGGCTATATTATTAGTTATGGTGATAAAAACTACGAATCAATTACTGATGTTCCTGCAGGAATATATCCACCAAATCCAGCATATTGGAAATTGTCAGAAGAACAGAATCTTAAAGATATTCTTGCTACATACAACAAGAATATTGAAATTAATAATGCTGCATTACAGGAAGCCGCTAGAATTCTTCCTGAAGCAGGATATAATCGTAGTAGTTTATATATTTCACCAACATACGGTGAATATGAATCAAATGGAGTATTATCAGGAAAGAATGATCAACCTGCTCCACCAGTTAGCGTAGTTACTAGTTCTAGTGGACAACCTACTACAGGTACTGTAGCAATTATTAGGAATCCTAATTATAAAATTGCAAGTCCTGTAGTTAAAATATCTAAACAAGCATTAAAAAGTATATGGGATATAACAGCAGATGCTATAAATGTTTCTACCCAAATTAATTTAGAAGTATTACAACTAGCACCAAAAAGAATAGGTAATAATTCAGGGCAAGTTGAAGGCGACATGATTCTTTCTGTGCAATCTACTGGCCCAGTTACTGGTCCATATGGAACAGCAGATAATACATATGCAACCGGTGATCAAAACCCAGTAGCACCTGGTTTCACTGGTACTGTAACTCCACAAATGGATTATCGTGCTGATTGTGATCCTTCATTCCAATATATTGCTAGATCAAGTCCTAGAACATTTGGTTATAGTGCAGGTTATTTAACAGGTACTGCCGTAGCACCAAACGGATATCCAGTTGGCAGTGGTATATCATTCCCACAAAACCCAAAAGTAGGTGATTATTTCTTACGAATAGATTACTTACCACAACTATTATATAGATGGGACGGTAGATTATGGATAAGAATTTCTGAGAATGTTAGAACCGATACTGGATTTACTGCTTCAGATAAGTCATTATTGTCTGGATTTATCAATGATTCAAATGTAACTGTATTGACAAACGGTACAGTTATTCCTGAAGCACAACCATTATCTTCAATACTACAACCTCCGTTAGACCCTATCCCACCAATTCCATAAACAAAGGTAATTCAATTGGCACAGTTTTTTTATGATAATCAGATCCGCAGATTTTTACTTCAATTTGCAAAAATTTTTAGTTCATGGTATGTGACTAAAGGAAAAGATCCTGCTGGTAATACAATATATGTTAGAGTACCTATTATGTATGGTGATAGCAGCAGACAAGCCGCTACTATAATTGCTAACAACTCGGCTAGCAATTTACCATCAGCACCGTTGATAACATACTACATAAGTGGATTAGAATATAATCAAGGCAGAACTCAAAATCCTACATTTGTTGAAAAAACACAAATTCGTCAGCGAGCATATAATGCTGATTCACAATCATATGAAACTACACAAGGACAGGCATTCACTGTTGAAAGATTAATGCCAGTACCTTATACATTGAGAATCACTGTTGACTTTTGGACTACAAATTATAATCAAAAATTAGAAATTATTGAACAATTAGGTACTTTATTCAATCCTGGATTAGAAATTCAAAGCACTGATAACTTCTTAGATTGGACTTCTTTAAGTATAGTATATCAAGATGGGTTAACATTTACAAGTCGTAGTATTCCACAAGGAACAGGAAACCCCATTGATGTTATGACTTGGAAATTCTATATGCCCATATGGTTAAGTACATCAAGTAAACTTAAGAAAATGGGTGTTATTGAAAAAGTTATTTACAGTATTTTCAAAGGTGCTTCTCTACAAGATATACAAGATGATGATTTGTTATTAGGTACTAGACAAAAAATTAGTCCATATGGCTATCAAGTTTTATTATTAGGTAATACTCTACAACTATTACCTGCAAATCAACCATTTGATCCACCTAATGATGAATTTGCTATTCCCGAATCTCCTAATACTTCTCTATATTGGACTTCATATTTAAATGCCTATGGGGTAATAAAACCTGGTATATCGCAAATATGGTTACAAAATCCATATATGGATACAGAGATAGTAGGTACAATTGTGCCTGATCCACTTGATGACAGATTTTTAATCTATAATATAGATCCTGATACACTACCGCAAAATACTTTAAATCCTGTGACTAGTATTATTAATCCACAACTAGTAGGTCCTAATGCAGGTTTGCCAGGTCCTGTTAATGGTAGAAGATATTTAATTGTAGAAGGTACAGGTGGAGATTCTACTACAGTAGCATGGGGAAATTTAGTAGCCAATGCTAATGATATAATCCAATTTAATAGTAGTTTGGGAGTATGGCAAGTTGCGTTTGATTCTGAAAATACTACTACCACCGAATATGTTACTAATTTAACTACCAATATGCAATATCGTTGGACAGAAGGCAATTGGGTAAAAGCAGTTGATGGCTGGTATAATGAGGGCGACTACAGTATTGTAATCTGATTTATAGTATGATATAATTTCCAAATGAGTAATACATCAGCTGGAATATTCTTCTATAGTAAAAACACTAAACGATTCCTATATTTACTTAGAACTGATGCAAGAAACCCAGGCAACTGGGGTATACCTGGTGGCAAAATAGAAGAAGACGAAACCTTACTAGATGGGCTACAGCGGGAAAGTATAGAAGAAATTGGTTATTGGCCTGATAATCCTAAGTTAGTGCCTATTCAAAAATTTGTCAATAATAATTTTACATATCATACATTTTTTTCTGCCGTAGAAGAAGAATTTATTCCTGTGTTAAACGAAGAGCATTGCGGATATGCTTGGGTAGGTGAAGGTCAATATCCCAAGCCATTACATCCAGGATTGTTTAGTACAGTAAATTTTGATGTGGTGCAGAAAAAATTAAAGACATTAATAAAAAAGGGACTTTAAGTCCCTTTTTTTATTTTAGCAATTTTGCTAGAGTATCAAATCCCATAGAGCCGATAACTACACCTGCTCCCATCATCATCCAACGCCATTTTTCTAATGCACTAACCTTGTCAGTTAATGCTTTATGAGAAGCGTCATTAGTTTCTTGCAACTCTTTTATTAACTTGTGAGTTTCTTCCGCATTTTTATCAAGACACTCATGTACTTCCTTCAAGTCTATTTTTAATTCATTGATTTTTGTTTCAATATTATTAACTTGAACTTGAAGGACGGCAATATCAGTGTCCGATGTATTAACGGATAATGCTCTAGTATTTGCCATGATTATGCGTTATTAACTACAACGATTGGGTTAGGTTGTCCATCGTATGTATTAGCAGCGTATGCTGTGTTGAATGTAGCAATAACATCAGGATTCGCTGTAGTCAATATCGCTGTACCTGTACCTGAACCAGTTGCAGTTGCAACGAATGACACACCAGTTATGTTAGCAGAAGCACCGACTGCTGTCCAATTAGTAGTACCTACACTAAGAATTGTATAAGCTGTACCAACTGATAATGATCCAGGAGCTACTGTAACTTCAAATAGTTCTGATTGATAATTATTGACTGACTGAACATATACTGTTGCTGGTGTTGCTGTTGTTGCAGTAACACTCATTGTGTTTGGTGTTAATGCTGTATTAGCCACATTAGCGGTTGTACATTGAGCGGTTAAGCCAGATGTTAGACCTGTAACCAAATACTTTTGTTTACCTTTCTGACGAACAATATATCCTGCTTCATCATTTGCATAAACAAATGCAGCATTTGCATAAGAAGTAGTGGCTGCACCTGATAATATGATACGATCTTGAACAGCATAAGAAGTAGCATTTTGGTTAGATAATCCAACGTTTGGGCCACCTGCGTCTAATGAAACACTAAATGCAGTAGTGTTGGCAATTGTTTTAACGAAATAAGTAGTACCTGCTACTAAACCACCGATATTAGCTGATAATACAACCGGTTTGCTTGCAAACAATAATTGTGCATTACCTACTGTGGTTAAGAAATTACCAGTTGCAGTAGCATTTGAAATCTCAATATTTGCATAACCACTGTTAGTTGCAATAAAACCTAAATTAACATAGTCTGTGCTACCATTAGTATTTGCAACTGCAACTTGAATTGCAGAACCAACTGAAGTAGTATTAGCGAAATCTGTACCTGTTCCGAATACGTTAGCATTGCCACTAAGAGCATATAGTGTACCAGTACCATTAATACCAATAGCAACTTGTGCTAATACTTGTGATCCATAAATTGTTGTGTTACCACCAACTACACCATAGCTTGCGCCTGGGTTAGTAGATGTTCCACCTGATTGTGCTGTAGAATCAGGATTTTGGAATCCAGAATCTACTACACCAACCGACAATAGTACTGTTACTGGACCAGCTGTTGATAGATTAACCTTCGTATAAGAAGGATTAGCATTTGGAACTGTTGCTGATACTGTAAAAGTATTAGCTGTTAGTACTTCTAAAATCCAATATGTTGTACCTGCTGTTAAACCACCTGTTGTAGTAGCAATTACAAAAGGCATTCCTGCGATAACATTTAGAGTATTTAAATTTTCACTTACTGTAACAACTTCAGTTGTTCCATCTGTTGCGGTCAATGTTAACATTACCGCTTTGGCAATCTTTAAAGGGCGTCCCATTTGATTTCTCCTAATATGGGTTGCGGGTTCTAACCGCCGTTAATGAGTTATCATTACGAAGCACCGTATTGTGCTATGTAAATATATTTATCATTTTACCAAAAAATGAACAACATGCATAAAT
>Ga0209500_10001549_pt1 | contig 17173 bp, 43 predicted proteins | sample S_140212_EF_Meta_FD_187323 | JGI IMG/M metagenome (GOLD analysis project Ga0209500, IMG submission 187323) | Freshwater microbial communities from Lake Simoncouche, Canada to study carbon cycling - S_140212_EF_MetaG (SPAdes) (version 2) | ecosystem: Environmental > Aquatic > Freshwater > Lake ... | reverse complement strand
TTAGACATTGACTTAATAAGCGAGGACTTATATAAGTTAATCATTGCAGAGTTTAAGACTCAACACCCGTACTTGAATGACTCAATTAATTTAGTGGAGTGGGAAATAACCGCAGAAGTGGAGCAGTTAGACCTATCCGAAAACCTTATAAATTTATTATAATATGGACACGAAATATGCCGGACAAAGAATTAAGATTATCGAAATGGACGATATTCAAGCGCCACCATCCGGAACGATGGGGACAATTAAAGGTATAGATGGTATTGGACAAATTCATGTTCAATGGGACAATGGTAGCACACTGGCAGTTCAGCCGGTTGGTGATAGGTATCAAATTTTTGACGAACCAAAAAAATAGTTTTATGTTAAAATTAAACACCACTAAAAAAGCATTTTGCGACGCGCAACCGGAGTGTAAGCGCTTGCGTAAGACAGATCCTATTCAATTCAATGTACTTTACAATGATTGGGTTAGGGAAACAACTGAAAAGCATATAAAGATTAAAAGGACCTTGCTTTTCTTGGACGGGATTAGGTTAGCGCAATTGGGGTTAAGATTATAATCCTAAAAAAATATTTTGTAATTTAATTTATTTAATTATCTTTGCTATCTAAACTAAAAATTATGGCAACTAAAACTTTCAAAATTGGTGAGTACGCAGTAGGCGGAAAAATCAAGGTAAGTATTACGGCACAAGCCGTTACAATTCAAGCATTGCAGTATTATTCTAATGCAGTAGTAAGCGAAACTATTTTCAGCAACATTGCCGGAAATTATTGGAACGCTAGGGAGTATCTAGAAGAACTAACTAGTAGCTATTACGCAGATAAAGTGATGGAGTATATCATTGCCAATAGCAGTATTACATACGAAATGTTTAAATCAAATTTTTAAAATAAAACTATATGGATAATTTTGTTAAGTCTTACATGGGTGGTGATAATCCACTAGTAAAAGAAGTTAATATGATGGGATTAAAAATGTTAGATATTGAGTGGTCTAATAAATTTGAAGGTGGTAAGCAAGAGCGTAATATGTTAATTAGACACTTGAAGAAAAGTGGTTACCTTTGCGGTATGTTTGACCTTTACTTTATACCAACTCATGAATTTTTTAAATAAAACAAATTAGTATTATGGAAAAACCAAACCCTTCATTGTTTTTAAATGTTATGAAAGTATATCTTGATAGGATGCTTGTTAAGAAGATTATTCCTATTGAGTATAAGAACGCTAAAAATGAGGTCTATTACGATATGTTGGATTTAATATCGGCAGACCAACAAGATGTCTTTAAAAAAGCGTTGATTGACTTTGAAAGTATTACCGATGTAGAAGGTTGGTATAATAATACTGATTAAAATAAAACTATATGTTTGTTATTATCTTAAACTTTGAAACTCAAGCAATAGATTGCTTGGATTTAGGTAATATGCCGGATGATGCAGATGCTTCTAATTTTATTGAAGAAAAATTAGACTATTCACTTTCTAATTGTGAGTGGATGGTAGTTACTGAAAGACCGGAAGTAATTAATTATTTAAATTAAAACTATATGAAAACACAAAAAGATATTATGGAAGATTTGTCTAAACACATTAGAATTGTTGAGATAAGGCAGAATAGTTGGGAAGAAGAAAATCTTTTGTTATTAACCACGCTAGATGATGAGCAGATTAAAAAAGTATTACTACCTTTGTTGGAGGAGGAAAGGAATGATGAGAATGGTGAAGTTATATATGCCAATGATGATATGGCGCAGATATTAAGTGATGCTTATCCTATGGATATTGTGATATTGTATGCAGAACCGGATTATTTAGAAATTTAAAATAAAACTATATGATTACTTATAAGTATAAAATACAATGGCTATTCAATTTACGTGACGTATTTGTTGCGAATCAAATTGATCAACTTGAGAATGTTATAAAAGCGATCGGAGTTAGGAGTCTAGATAAGATCTGCATCCGGAATAAGGATTATAAGATCGTAGACAATTACAATGGGTTTATTTCGCACCCTAGTGGAACTGCGGAATTTGTTACAATGGAATATATAAAAACTGAGTTTGCTAACAATAAAGATTATACCTTTGTTGAAATCTTAAGAAAATAAAATAAAACTATATGGAAATTAAAATAGCTAGTGCTAGTAGTCCACAAGGATTAACTCAGCAGATTAAGGTATTACTTGAGGATGGATGGAAACCGATGGGTTCTCATAGTGTTACTAGTGTGCATTCGCAGAATCGTTATCGTGGAGACCAACATATGGATACCAAACACGAGGCAGAGTATAGTATTACAATGGTTAAGGAGACTCCGGCAGTTATTGAGACTCCGGCAGAACCTAGTGGTAACGTTCATAAAACTGACTTAGAGATTACAATGGAAACGGCAGAGGGTTGCCTAGCATTAAAGCCGGATGGATTCGATGGCGATAAAGATGGTTATGATAGGGCAGTTATTGGCCTTACTGATAATGGGCAGTTAGTCTATTCAAAGGAATGGATGGTGCGCTTATTATTGGAGGCCGATGCTAGAAGTTATGAATCCACTGAGGATAAAACTGATACGGAATTGATGACTGAGGAAGATGCTTGGGAATTCTTGGAGTACAATTGTTTTAATGCTTATGTAGGAGAGCAGACACCTTTATTCGTTAATACATACGAAACATTTGGATACTAATTTATTTATTTGTATTTTTGCAAAACATTAATTTATTCACTTTTAATTTTAAAATTTATGGCAAGTTTAATTAAGTTAACTTACACGGCAAGTGGGAAGTCAAGTCTAGTAAATTTAGACAAAGTTATTTCAGCGTTTAGAATCTTTGAAAGAAACACACGCAAGTACGCTACACGCTTGAATTTTGATAATGATGTATTCATTATTGTAGATGAGTCCTTACAAGAGATTCAGCAATTTGCACAGAGTAGTTCAAGTGGAGAATATCAGTCCACAGATTGGGTTGAAATTGATGGTGGTGGAATGGAAGAACAGATGGAACAATCGTATGACAGACACGTGCCAAAGCCTCGCTATCAAAAAAGGGAGTATAATAACAATAATTACAATAACAATTATAATCGTTATTAAGATAGTTTTTTTAGTTTGTAGATTTAATATGGTTTAGTTTTTAGAGGTAGGCGAAAGCTTACCTCTTTTTTTTTAATTATTTGATAATGTGGATATCTTTACTTACCTTCGCAAAGTTATCAACAAATAAAATTAACAATGGCAACAAAAAAAATGGAGACAATTCCTTCGATTAGAAAGAATTTATCTGAAATGAAAAGCCTTCTGGTTGAAGATAACGGAAGGCACTTACACAGAATTAGGTTCAGGAGAAGAGGTAATACATACCAAGTTAAGGATCACCTGAAATCCCAGCTGGAAGCGAGCTTCAACAAGTTTATGAGTAAGCTGGATATTAAAGAAGACGGTTCTAAAATTAAAGGTCTTCTGTTTATTGATAAGCAGACAGATGCTTTTAGTCTGGGCTACCAGAAGGAAGGTGAGGCAGTATTACACCAGATAAAAGGAAGGTTGGGTTAGTTAGTAATAGTTGTGTTTTAGGGCTGGCGTAATACCAGCCCTTTTTTTATTTTTTAAATTGTTACAAAAAAAAGTTTGGTAATTTAAAATAGTTTAGTAAATTGCATACGATTTCATTATTCACCTAAAAAAAATTAAAATGAAAAAATCAAAAAAACACACCCTATTAAAGGGCGAAGGTTCAAACCAGCACACACTTTATGGGGATTTCTCTGTTGAAGAAGTTGCTAATTTTCCAGCAATTAAAGTTGAAAAAGACAGCGTTCTTAAACACGAACAACCAGATGGTTCATTTAGTAATGAGCATAAAGGTTTAGTGATTGAGAAAGGTAATTGGTCGTTAGGAAAGCAAGTGGAGTATAATCCGTTTGAAGGTACTATCACACAAGTTTGGGATTAAATTTTTAAATAAAACTAAATTAAACTAAAATGGCAAATCCTTTAATTCATTCAAAATCCAGCGTGAAGCGTTGGGGTGGTAAGGTAGAAGATTATCTTCCATTACACGAACTTATTGATAGTCCGAAGGCTATGATGAATAATAATTCTGTTAGAGTTCTTACTCATAATACTTGGTTCGCTTATCATATTATGCCAAAGATATTCGGCTATAACATTATTAATTCTGATGGCAAAAGCGTAGATGTGGTTGATATATCTATGTTACATATTGCAGAAGATTTTAGAATGAAGTTCGTACCAACACCACAAGATTATTTACAGCACTTGCAAGTTCAAGCGTGGTTCAATAATGGAGTGAAAGAATTAGACAGCGAAGATGCCAGAAACATTGTTAAAAACTTAAACGAAAAATTACATTATGAAAACAGCTAATTTAACTGCAACAAAAGAAGCTATCAAAGAATGGAAAGCCAAAGGCATTGAAAGATGTAATATGGAATTTCAATGTGGTGGCGATAGTATGAATGATTATACATTCACCTTCTTTGATAAAGATGAGAAGGAATTAGAAAGCGATACACTTAACGCTTACTTTGATGAAGAAGTGTATAAGAATGTAGAGTTCTATGTTAATAGTGATGGACACTATCAAGGCGAAAGTGGTAATGTTGAAATCAACTTTGAAGAAGATGTTGATAATGAAGATGGTGGTTATTTCAGTTATGCCAAAAGTTCGGAAAGTGAATGGAATGAAAGTTTTAATGAAGTTGGTTACTGCGAATTAACAGAAGCAGAACAGCAATTCGTTAAAGATAAAATTCATTCTATCGTTGGTGGTAATGATGGCGAAGCAACAAACTACAAAGGCGATTGTATCTTGACTGATGAAGAAGAAGAATTACTTGCAAGTGTTGTTAGCAAGATAGAAGATTATGCTACAAGTTATTCATTTGAAAATTCGGAAGGTGAAGAAAATGATTGGTTCACTTACACTACCGATATGGGTGAAGCCGAAGCAGATACAGAAATTGTTGGTGAACTTGATGAAGCAAATCCAACAATAATTGTTGATGGCAAAGTAGGAATTTCAATTAACAAATCATTCACAATTTACAAATCCGAAAACGAATAATATGAAAATCGTAATTAGTAATGTAGCGTTTGACTACAACATTGGTTGTCGCTTATTAAAGTCAAAATATAAAGATGTTCCGTTTGGTAATCTTGGTGATATATGGGAAGATATTGTTCCTATGACATTCAAAGAAATTACTGCGAACTTACAAAATCTGGAACAGCGTAGAGTAGCTATCGGCTGTATTGGTCTGGAAGAAATTGCCAGAGAGATTAATCCAACATTAATTAGTTCGGAAACAATTTCAAAGCAAACTACTTGGGTTACACCAGAAGGTGATTTAATCCAGCACAAGTTTAAAGATACATACCAGCTATATAAAGTAGATGGTAAAAAATGGAGTGCTGGAACAGATAGAGAATGGGGTGCAAGAGATGTTTATTTCTTGAAGTTTAAAGACACCTCAACAGACAGAGAATATATGCTCTGGATTGATGCAGATAGTGTTGCCAGAACCAACAATAAAGAGAAATGGTTTTCCAGCGATATGGGTGAGAAGATAACACCTATTCAAGCGATTGCTTGGTCGTTCCAGACCAGAGTACCTATCGGTTCTATTGAGAAGATTGTTAGGCAAGGCGACTGCATTGTAATCAAGAGAAAAGGCAAAGCAGAAGATAGTGTAGTTAGACACCTAACAGAAAATGAATACAGAACCTTATTGGTTGCAGAAAGTTAATCCACATAATCCCCAGCAGAGATGTTGGGGATTATTTAAACTATTTTAAAATGAAAGAAGAAGTATTAAATTGTTCCGAGAATATAAAAGATGTGTTGATCCAGTTAGCTGTTGAAGATAACTTACCTCTGGATATTACTCAACTGGACGCCAGTTTATTTATTCCCTGTATTGTACCACTGGTCGATAAGCTAAATGCCTTACAGGATAAAATAAATTTGATACAAAAAATTATTTTGTAGATTAAAAACTAAATTGTAGCTTTACAAAAAAATAAACTATTATGAAAGCAAACATTGAAATTTTCCACGAAAACTATGGTGGATTTATGGTACACAATTGGCAATTAGTTTTAACTAAAGGCAAGAAAGAAAAGAAATTCTTTCTAGGTCAGGACGCAAAGTTTTGTTCACGTGTTCTAGGTATGACAACAAGCGATGTTGTTGACGCAGTCGGTAGCTCGGAGCTATTCAAAGACGAAGTTAAAATAAAACTAGCTGAATTTATTGTAAGACGCCTGAAGCTAACTGAAGAAGCTTTTAATCTTGAGACTTGGGAATTATGTTGTCAATAATCTAAAATAAAACTATATGGATTTATTTGAAACACCTGAAGTATTGCCGGCAAATGTTTGCGAGGTAATTGAAAAATTCAGTGAGCTAGATTGCACTTATGATAATTGTAATACTCTAGTTCAAGAGCTTAATAAAATTGGTTACACTTGCGAGTATGGTCTAGACGCTATTCCATATGAGCTTAAACAATTAAACTAAATGGAAAATACTTTTTTATCCCAGTTGCAATTACACCACGTGGAATCTAACCACTGGACGGCGAAGCCTAATGGCGCCTACATTGATTTATATCCTGAAGATTTTACTGGAATCGCCTGGCGCCAGGTATGTGAGCAACTGGAGATCCCGGCCAGCTCAAGCAAAGCCACAATCTTATTCTTTGGAGTTAAAACTACTGAGCTATGATCAATCCAGCAAACAGATCACAGATCGAGCAAGATCTAATTGACGCCGTGATCAACCAGATCAGGTATGACATATCCTTCGGCGATGAGACAGCAATCGATGAGCTTCTGGGCTTCGTCCCAGTAGAGAATCTTATTGGTTATCTACCTGAAGAAGATGCAGACAAATTCACCAGCTTAAATAAAACTATATAATATGAGAAGAAATGCAAAAAAAGTTAATGAACTGGAATCACAATTCGTTAGAGAAATTTTGAACTGGTTTAAAATCCAACCAGATCTGGACGCGATCGAATTCAATCGGGCTTTTAATATCCAGGTAGAGATCGATGACACTATCCTGGATTATGATCTGGGCACAGAAGATGGCGTTGTAATCCAGTTAAACAATGCCGGCACCATTACTCTAGAGGATGGTAGAGAAGTTTATATCGGCGAAATGCAGATTAATGAGCTGGCGTTTATTCTGGACGAACTGGACGATAAGCATTATAGCGAAATTAAACTAGAACCAAACGAAGATTAATCCTTTTAAATAAAACTATATAATATGGCAAAGAAAAAAAAGATCCAGGAGAAAGATATACCAGGCAAGATCGAAGTCGGCGTGTACTGGTACCAGGATGAAGAAACCGGCGAGATCCATTTCGATTTTGAAGAGATGGCTGACGAATTTGAACAGCGTTTATCCGAGCTAGATCCCAGCGTGGTTGTAATGTGTAGTGTTGAATAAAAAATTAATTGTTACAAAAAAAAATTGTAGCTTTACAAAAAAAATAAACTATTATGAATTTAGAAACATTTGCTAAGCGCACAGATTACCAGCTGCTTCTGAAGCAGAAGCAAACGCTGCTGGAGATTATTGATCCAGACATAATGAACTTTGATGATCCTGCACGTATTACCAACCTGGAAGGTTTACTTAATTTCCTGGATGCTTTCCAGGATGCTGTTGTGGACGCAGGCGTATTACCAGAAGCGCAGGTATTTCGAATGTAAAAAATACTTTAAAAATTTACAAGAAAATATTTGTGTAATAAAAAAAACGTATTACCTTTGTCCTATTGTTCAACTAAAAATAAAACTATTATGTTATCAGAAATCGCACGTCCGTTATTTTCAAAGCTATTAGATGCAAATATGCGTATGACAGAAGCTATGGAAACAAATGATTTAAAAAATTACTTGGAAGCAGAATCAGAGTACAAAGATCTAGAAGATCAGATCATTGATGACATGGGTATTACAGCATGGAGAAATTTTATCAACATGGGCAGACAAATGTTTGCACCTTCAAAAAATTAAGTATGACAAAATATTCAACATCTTCAGCACAAACGCGTTTAGAAAATTACGATTTTGAGATGTATACCAAATCAGGTAATACTGCTATTAGATCGCAATTAAAAAAGGTATTACATATGATCGAAACTCAATGCAAGATCACGCCAGATAAAATAGATCTTCTTATTGATCAGATGTTAAAAAAGATCCAGGTTAAACATCCAGAAGTAAACGACACAGAACCACACTGGCACATACGCTGGCACGTAGCAAAATGTTTGGACGATAATTTTTATAATTATCAGGAATTTAATCTAGTAGGTAGATTATAACAAAATTAATTTTTTGTATTACGTATAAAACTATATCTTTGTAAAAACTAAATTTATTTATCATGAATTATCTGAATCAGACTCAAGCGAAAAAATTAACTAGACTGTCTTACCTTGGTGGAATTGCTACAAGCGCAAAGATTGCTAAGGGATTAAAGTATGAAGAAATGACCTACATCCTTTATCTAGCACCTGCCGATCGCAGCGGCTATGAAGTTTGCCCAATGCGCAGCGTAGAATGCACACGCGCCTGCCTGAATGAATCAGGGCACAATAAGATAGACATCCATGATAATACTATTAACAAAGCACGTATAAAGAAGACAAAGCTTTTCTTTGAGCAGCGTAATTTCTTTATGCAATGGCTGCAGGACGAAATTGCTAGCGCAGCAAGAAAGGCAGAGCGCGCAGGGATGAAATTTAGCGTCCGTCTTAACGGCACTAGTGACCTTAGCCCGGAACAGTTTCATCTGGATGGTAAAAACATCCTGGAGCGTTTCCCTACTGTACAGTTCTATGACTATACTAAAGTCTATAAGCGTATACAGTTAACTAGCAAATATCCTAACTATGATATCACTTTTAGTTACAGCGGCACCAATATGACCCAAACTATGGCAGCACTGTCAGAAGGAATTCGCGCAGCAATTGTATTTGATGCAGTACCTGAAGAGTACTTAGGTTATCCGGTTATTGACGGCGATGCATATGATATGCGTTACATGGATGCCGGCAATGTAATTGTTGGATTAAAATATAAAAAAGTTCGCAATAAATTGGATGAAACAACTAGTTTTGTAATTAAAACAAAAATATAACTATGGACTACAGTCAAGAATTAACAAAGATGCGTGATAAGATGCATAGTGAAATTATTAGGGAAACTATTAAAATAGTAATGGCCCAGGAGAATTTAATAATGGTCCTGGATGAACCAATACAGTTTAACCTGGAGTACTATCGACCGGGTCCGCGTAACGGAAATGAAGACGTATTAATTACTGGCGTCGACGGTAACAGTAATGAATTAATAGGGACGAATCTGGACGGTGAAGATAGATTTATTTACTACAGTGACGTCCCTGTAGAACCTTTAGCAATTTTGCACAAAAACGTAACAGGGAAATGTTACACAATCAAAGAATTAGTATGGTAGAGTTATTATCACAATTATCAAGAAAACCTTCTAAGGCCAGTCACGACGATCTAGATAGATCCGGCTGGAATAGAGCACGCGCCAGGGTAATACAGCACCTGGAAAGCGATCCAGTCCTGGACAAACTGTTCAAGGAATTCACTGTAGCAAATAATAAGCTTAAGCATATGCAATCAAAGCGAGATTTAAAGATCTACTTCATAGAGCAGGAGCGTGCAGGAACACTGTACACGTATGCAAGATGCTTTTTTATGATTGCAGGTAAGCAGAAAGAATTCCGTAAGTATATCGGTAAGACAGACGATCTAAAAGAAAATCATATAGATCACGCAATGTTAAAATCTATTTTCTTAAACATGTTAAAGAATCATGAAACAGCACGAGATTAACGGTAACGAAGAATTCTTCACAGTAATGCTGGACGTTTTAAAAGACGGTGGCACCTGGGGATGGCCAAGCGAGAACGAGTACTTCGTCCTGAAGGAAGGAAAGTATTACGGGACACCGGCTGGGCTGAAGAAAGTTAAAGAAATTATTTCTCCTGAATACTATAAAAAATATTTTGGATTAATTGAGAAAAAAGATTAACTTGCATTCAAATAAAACTATATGAAAAAGACTAAAGTTAGATTTAACCTGGGAGCTGGAGCAAACTACATGAAATGGAAGATAGATGTTCCAGGTAAGGAAGCAATGTACCTGGCACCGGATTTATTCCAGCTGCGTATGACAGGCTGCACGCTTCGCAATCAACCCGCTGCCGCTGCGAAGATTCATGCGGGAGCTGCTAAAAGTGTTTGTGCCTGGATCTTATGTGACCAGGTGGAGATCATGGAGCCGCTGCACCACGAAGTATTTGGCCAGCTGCCTCTGTCTTACAATCCCCGCACGCAGCCCAACTGGCTAGCGGGAGCTGTCATCGCAGATAACTTAACCTTTCCATGTATTACCAGTGTGGGCAATAAATTATTTATCAAAAAAAATAAAGAAAAAATTTCTTGATATTAAAAAAATATTCTTAATTTTACAAAAATAAAAATCAAACCTATGAGTAACATCATCGAGCAGTATCAAACAAGAGCAAGAGCATTTGCTACTTCCTATGGAGAAAATCCTAGTGACCACATCATTCACGTTATGGCTTCAGCTATGATGACGCGTGATAAAGTATTACAAGGCGGAAGCTTTGTAGAAGCCGTAGCTTCAAACAATTTATTCCAAGCAGTTAGCAGAGCAGACGCGGATGTTGTAAAGAACTTACGCATCATAGCACTTGCATATCAGTTTGCAAGATTACAAGAAGAACCAGCTTTTTAAATCTCAAATAAAACTATATGAAAAAAACGCTTCTTAGTCAAAAAGTAAGAATTGACAAAACCGAACTAGCCAAGACAATCATCTACAAATTAGAAGATGATGATGATGTTAGCATTCCGCCAATGCATTTTACATTAAACGCCCTAAGAGCATACGTAGTTGATTATGTTTGGGATAAATGGGAAGATGTAATGGGAGAGAACGAAACCCAAGAATTTAGCAAGATGGAGATTATTGAGAATGATGAATTTCTATTCTCATATCTAGACGCTTGGAATTATAAAGTAACTCGTACTATTGTAAACACATTATAAACTAATCTATATGGCAACTATTAAAGATGTTAATGCTCAATGGACTAAAATAGCCCAAGACACATTGAAAGGAAAAACAATCGTTGAAGTAAGGTACCTCAATGATGAGGAGATGGAGATGATGGGATGGTATAAACGCCCTGTATGCTTTTTCTTGAACGACGGCACTTCCTGCATGTTATCCTGTGATGATGAAGGTAATGACGGTGGCGTATTATTCTATGGTAAGGACGGTGTTCTTCCAACATTATAATGGATAAGAAACAAATCGCCCTGCGTATTGAAGAATTGAAATCTATGAAGCTCCCGCTGCTAAATAAACGCAGCAGGGCTTACATGGATTGGAAGATAGAACTAGATAAACTAACTAACCTTTTAAATAAAACTATATGAAAGCTATTTTGATTAACGCTCAAGAGCGTACTGTGGATTATGTAAACAACACTGGAGATTTATCTGCAATGTACGATGCCATCGGATGCGAGATGGTACAAATCGGGGACTACAACCCTAAGACGGGAGATACTTTATGGGTGGACGAAGAAGGGCTTCTAAGGAATCCTTCATATGGATTCGTCTACAACGGCAAACAGTTCGTGGGCAACGGTATTCTTTACGGCAGCAACATCGGCGGCGATAATGTCAGCATTAAATGCACACTGGAAGATGTTATCCCTGAGCTTATCTTCTTTAGACTTGAACCTGAAACAATTTAAATAAAACTATATGGCAAAGATTAACAAAGGTGATAACATCCTTAAATGGGTGGCACTAGGATTCGCAAAAAGAAAGGACTGGGACAAGAACCCAAAGAAGCCCTTGAGAACTGACAGCTGGTGCAATTATCTATATGATAACTACTGGGTGGAAATGGCTGCAGAAGGAATCACCAGGAACGACGTATTCTATTCAATGCGTTTCCCGATGAACCGTCTAAAGAAGATGTTCAAGATTAAATAACTGTAGGTGAACTAACGGTGGCTGCTTCCCTCGGCAGCTGCCTCACCTTTCAAATAAAACTATATGGGAAATAATGAAGATCCTAAGGTGATCACTCAGCTTGAGTACAACCTTAACAGAGATAAGATGGCGGAACAGGTTAAGCCGGCCGATAGTCCTGATCAGGAGAATTCCTACAGGATCATATGGGAAATGGATATTGATGCGGCGTCTGCTGAGTCAGCTGCGCAGCAAGCTCTTGCTGGTATAATATCCGGCTGCGCCAGGGTCTTCGAAGTTCACCAGTGGAAAGAACCTGAAATGATCACAGCAGATCCGATCACCATGGTGGATCTAACAAAGCCGGATCATCCGGAGCATATCTGGGTCCCTGATCAAAGGACCTTCACCGATCAGTACATGGGCCCTGGATTAGTCTAGGTCCCTGGAACAAACTTTAAACCTTTTAAATAAAACTATATGAACGCAGAAATCTTTAAGTTCTACATCGAAGCAAAAAAGAAACATGTGGAACATGCCCAGATGCTTGGCATCTTGTATACACCAGAATCAGCATCCGACCAGATCAAACTCCTGGACGAGATCTTTGACACCTTCAACCTGGAAACGGTAGGAGATGTTGATGAAGCATTCCTGGAAAGAAATTATAAATAATTTTGTGATTTCAAGAATTTAACCTATCTTAGTCCTTCATAACAAAAACAATCTATTATGCAAAAGATTCAATTGTCCGATCAAGTATTTGTGAGCGACCCGTGCTATGACAGAGGCACGTGGTGTCAGCTTAAGTTAAACAATGTATTACCAGGCGCTTACTATGCGCAGGTAGAAATCGATGAGAAGTTCGGCCGCAATGCTGTGCTGCGTATTACGCATGAAAAGCATATTGCAGGTAAAGCTTCCAACCTACAGTTCCGCCACATAGGTGAAGCAGGAGTTGACAGTGGACAGCTAGGGATCTTTGACTTCATGTCTTACAGGAACGATCAACATCCTGTATTACCCGCCGCGCTTCACGCTTCAAAAGATGCATCGCAGGAATGGACCGTTGGTAAGTACTCACAGTCCGAATCAAAGCAAGGTGAGTCTTGGTATGATCACATCTGCAGTCACACCTGTAATACCGAGGACAACTGGGGCTCGTATGACAGCGGCGTTGTCAGCAGCAGCGGATGGGGCGACGGCGTCTATGACGTTTACGCAGCATATAATGATAAGCAGCAGATCGTAGCAATCGAAGTTGAATTCATGGCCGAGGAACATCCTGAAGGCGATGAGTGGGAGCTAGAGGAAGACGAAGCTTAACTTTCAAATAAAACTATATAAACCGGAGGGCTCATCCCTGAGCTCTCCTTTTTTGGACCCATCCCGGGTACTTCTGGAACATTGGGAACTTCTGGAACATTCCTGGGATAAAACAATAAACATCATGACTAGTACAATATCCAACGAGACCAAATTAGCCGGCGATATCAGACTTCATAAAGTTAGAACCGTCCTATCATATCTTCACCATAACCTGAAGACCTTCGAGAGGCTTCCAGTAGAAGTATCCTGGAGCGCTAACGTCCAGGTTAGAAGAGCTATTAAGCGAGACACGTCCACACCTCATGTGCCGGCACTCAAGATCTCCATCAGTGTTAATAACTATGGTGATAAGATCTACGCGTACAAACTTCACCAGTATATTAGCAACATCTTCAAGATCCTCCTACCTTTAGATCTGGAACCATATGATGAAGTTAAGTACATAGTTCCAGCCAGGAACTAATCACCAATCCAAATAAAACTATTTAAAAAATTTTCGTATTACGGATCTTATGTAGTATATTGTCCCAGTGTCCCATGTCCCGGCAACTGTCCCATATAGTTGTCCCAGGAAAAAATTCGTATTACAGTCTCTGCGATCCTGACCTCCGGCTCAGCTGTCCCACTGTCCCAGGGATATAAGCTCGCCCGCCATAAAGGGCCGGGCTCGCAAGACGCCCAGTAATTAAATTCGTATTACAGCCTCCGGCAAATTAAGCCCCAGGTAAACCGGCCAGGCTAATGCCCGTATATATGTGGCGTATTACCTAAGAGGCCGAGCCCTTTATGCGAGGCCGACCTATTCCCCAGATCAGGCGTAAGACAGCCCACCCACCATTTCAGATAAAACTATTTAAAAGATCCGGCGCACCCTGGCTTCGCTAGTGTATGACGCTCGCCCCAGCATAAAGCGCTGGGGCTCGCTCTAAAGACGCCCCGTAAGACACGCCATTATAGTAGCCATGTAAGACGCCCATCTTAAATAAACCTGTAAGACATCCATTAAAAAAATCTTGTACCGAAGGTCAGGAGGAACGACTGTAAGACGCGGGCGCAAGCAAGCCGGCCACCCTTTATGGGGCCGGCGTAATACTTAGATAAAACTATCTAGTTTACAGAAAAAAATAAATGTGGGTCGTGAGTCACACAAGGGACAATATCTGGGTGGTTCCCACGGATTACCACTTTCTCCCACTTTTCCACATTGTAATACGCCTGTGTGGAAAAATAGATAAAAAAGGATAAATTTAGATACAAAATGATAGTACGATATATAGTGTCAATAAAAGTACCGTTTTTAGTATCAAAAACGCAATAAAAATAGGGCTAAATTTATAGGTCATTTTACTAGCAAATAAGGGATGTTCCCGACACGGATGTCGGAGACATAATGCCAACTTCGGAAGTGAAAAGGTGCCAAACTAGGAAGTAGATATACCGCTCGCAAGGATAAAACCTTGCTCGCTTTGGGTAACTAGTATATACGCTCGCGGCATAAAGGGCCGCTCGCTTTTGGTAAGAAGCACACTATATTACTTATAAGATCTACCACCTTTAAAGGTATTATCCATAGCCATTTCTTTTTTACTCATATAGAATTTTAGGAGGTTATCAGCTTTTTCTTTTTTTCTTTCTAGGAATACTGTAGCATTTTTATAGATATAATTTAGGAATAGTTGGCATTCATATATGTTAGTAATCCCTACACTATATTTGTTGTTAGGTTTAAGATTTACGTTTTCTTTAGTAAGTTCATCTTTAAGGTATTGAATAAAGTTTTGGGAAATGCAGGCGATACCTATACTTAATGTTTTAATAATTTCTATATCAGAGTCGGTACTTTCTTTTAGTGCAAAGCTTATGTGTCCATTACCATCAAAGTAACCTCTTATAAAATGGTTATGGTATTCATCCTTAATATTGGGTCTACCTAGTGTAAAGGATTTTCTAGGAGTTACACCTTTATCTATAATATCTTCTACTAGTTTATTACTATTGATAGATACTCTACAGTTATCTGAATATGATTCTTTCCCGGATCTTGTTGTTGTATAGTCTCTTTGGTGTGTCATTCTAGATTCTATACCGAATATCTTTTGGAATCTATCTACGTGATGTTTATCTTTATCAGCTAGTTTAAGAACAATTGAAGATCCGCGTTTTCTCTTTTCGGCACCACCGTGTCTTAGTCTTATTGTACCATCGGCAGCAAGGAATCCTAACCAATAGGCTTTTTCTTCATTATCTATGGTTTCGAAGTAGTTTTCATCTATAAAGTATTTCCTTGTAATTAATATTAACCCATTTGCTTTTAAAACTCTTCTTACTGCATTTCCGTTATTAAGATTTAATATTTCCGCAACCTTATCAGCGTTATTATATTCTTTATATAATTTAATAACTTCTTCTGGATTTAGCTTATCATATATTCTTTTTTTACACCCGCAACCACTGATCTTACCCAGATTACTTAATAATATATCATATACTTTCCCACAATCACATTTAACTGTGGCGGTTCTTAAAGACACTTGGCGTTTAGTTCCGGAAATTTGTCTTTCACCTTCTTTAATAAAGGTGAACATATCAAATTTATCTCCTGATTTTGGTGTTGGTTTCATATTAAGGGTTCTTATATTTTTTATCCATCTCTATAATTTTCTCATACTCTTCATGAGTAATAAGATTATCCTTTAAATGTTTAGCGAATACTTCAATAAGATTACCTATATCAAATTCTTTTAGATCTAGTTTCATCATATTATGATAATAGGTTTGAAGTCTTTCTGGATGTTTTGCTATTATTAAAGTTTGGGCATGTAAAGTTACAGTGCCTAGAATATTGGTTAATTTTTTGTCTTCTTCAGTATAGTCTTCGTATTTTTTATCAATATTATCTATAGCATAAGTAAATAAATTATCTAACGTTTCCTCATCTCTAATAATAGCATCAGGTAAAAGAAAGTAATTACTGTCCAATATATCCTGTTTTAGAATAATAAGGCCGTTAATGAGTGGATTTTTTTTGTTTTTCATATAGTTGTTATATTGTTTCGTGTTTTGGTCTTAGTCTATTGGATATGAATCTGGTTTTTCCAAAGGTTACGGACTTCCACCCACCTCTTGGTCCAAACTCTTCATTTGTTATTTCACCATATAGTTTTATACATTCTTCCCTGGTTATGGAAGATATAACATATCCCCAGCTGGTTCCCATGTATTCAATGTTGTCTCTGTGTTCATTGAATAGAAATTCAGGCATACCCTTTACTACTCTATAGGTTGCCACGGGTTTCCCTGACGATGAATCATGTAGATCGTAGGTTTTCTCTGATAAAAATTGGTCGATATTCATATTGTTTTGTTTAATTGTCTGCCGGAGGCGGACTGGGTTGTTAAATAAAATTTATAATGCATATAGCAAGTTCTTTGGTTTTCCTGGATAACATAGGCGAAATGGTTATAGCTCATTTTGGTTACACTACAATAGTGACCACGGAAAATGAATGTAGAACCTATTTCTAGTCGACATCTATCCTTATATGGGTTCTTTGTGTAGAATCTGGTTGGTGACTTATCTAGATAGAATATATTCATGGCCTTATTGTTTATGAAGCAAAGTTAGTGAATAATTCTTAATATCAAGAAAAATCCCCGGAATTAATGTGCCAGGGATTCGGTATCGATTAGATCTTTATATTGTTTTATTTGTTTTGGCCAGAGTATCTGGTTTCTCCAGTA
>Ga0209500_10001544_pt1 | contig 17200 bp, 18 predicted proteins | sample S_140212_EF_Meta_FD_187323 | JGI IMG/M metagenome (GOLD analysis project Ga0209500, IMG submission 187323) | Freshwater microbial communities from Lake Simoncouche, Canada to study carbon cycling - S_140212_EF_MetaG (SPAdes) (version 2) | ecosystem: Environmental > Aquatic > Freshwater > Lake ... | reverse complement strand
TTGTATCGCACTGCTCCTTTAGAATAACGCTATGCAGATTCCAAAGATCATTCTCTACTACGGCTTTACGCCGATTAAAGATCCAGATGCGATTCGTCTTTGGCAGCAAAATCTTGCGGAATCGCTTAATCTAAAAGGTCGAATTATTATTGCAAAGCATGGCATCAATGGCACAGTTGGTGGCGACATTGAAGATCTTCGCAAATATGTGAAACTCACAAAACGCTATCCTGGATTTAAGAAAATAGATTTCAAATGGTCCGATGGTACCGGTGATGATTTCCCTAAATTAAGCGTAAAGGTAAAGAGTGAATTAGTTGCATTTGGTGACCCAGATGAAATTTCAGTAGATGAAAATGGCGTCGTGGGCGGTGGCGTACATCTTAAGCCTTACGAAGTCGATAAATTAGTTGCCGAACGTGGTGAGGAAGTCATTTTCTTTGATGGTCGCAACGCATTCGAAGCAAAAATTGGCAAATTCAAAAATGCAATTCTTCCAAATGTAACCTCTTCACGTGACTTTGTAGATGAAATTGAAAGTGGAAAGTATGACCACATCAAAGATAAACCAATCGTTACTTACTGCACTGGTGGAATCCGTTGTGAAATTCTCTCTTCGGTTATGAAAAAGCGCGGCTTTAAAGAGGTTTATCAAATCGAAGGCGGCATTGTTCGCTACGGGAAAAAATTTGGAGACGACTCACTTTGGGAAGGTTCGCTCTTCACTTTTGACGCCCGTTTAGCGATTGATTTCTCTAATAAAACAAAGGTCATTGGTGAATGTGAAAAATGTTCAAAGCCAACGAAACAATTCTATAACTGCGCGAATTTAGCTTGTCATGAGTTAGTTTTACTCTGTGATGAATGCGCAAATTACGATGTAAATAAGGGCTGCATTCATGAATTAAGCAACAAGCGTGATTCAGAGATGATTGGCTAACTAGTGAGATTCTCTACCTACTTGAGAGCCACTTGAACCAACTAGAAAATCTAGATCAACACCTAAGTCTGCTTGCATTACATGTTTAATATATAAATTTTCCCAGCCGCGAGTCGGATTAGCAAAAGATTTCACCATGGCTTCTGATGGCTTTCGTTTTGCCATCTCTTCATCTGAAATTTCTACCGATAATTTACGCGCTTCGACATCGAGAATAATTATGTCGCCAGTTTGAATTAATCCAAGTGGACCACCCGCTGCAGCTTCTGGCGCGACGTGTAGAACTACCGTGCCATATGCAGTTCCACTCATTCGACCATCACAGATACGCACCATGTCTCGAATTCCTTTCTCAAGAAGTTTCGGTGGCAACGCCATATTGGAGACTTCTGGCATTCCCGGATAACCCTTTGGCCCGCAACCTCGTAGTACTAATACCGTGTTTTCATCTACATCAAGATTTGGATCATCGATTCGATTATGAAAATCTTCAACGCTGTCAAAAACTAGGGCGGGGCCGCGATGTTTCAATAGCTCTTTAGTTGCAGCTGCAGGTTTAATCACAGCGCCATTTGGCGCTAAATTGCCACGTAAAACCACAATTCCAGCGTTCTCTTGCAGTGGCGCTTTTCTCCTGCTAATTACGCTCTCATCATAAATTTCAGCATCTGATAAGTAATCTGTTAGTGGCTTGCCAGTTACGGTTATTGCGCTGCTATCTAACAAATCAGCTACCTCTTTTAATACAGCTAATAGCCCACCTGCGCGATAAAGATCTTCCATTAAATGTTTTCCCGCTGGTAATAAGTTAACAAGAAGTGGGATATTAGATCCATGCTTATCAAAATCTTCAAGCTTTAATGGCACTCCTAAACGTCCCGCTATTGCTAACAGGTGAACTATTGCGTTTGTTGAACCACCTGTTGCAGCGAGCGCAACGATTGCATTAATAAATGAAGCTCGGACCATTATTTGACTAGGTTTCAAATCATCATGAACCATTTTCACAATTAACCGGCCGGTTTCTTGTGATGCTTGCAGTAATCGACTATCGGCTGCCGGAGTGCCAGCAATTCCAGGAATGGTCATTCCGAGAACTTCCGCCATGATCCCCATTGTTGATGCCGTACCCATCGTGTTGCAATGTCCACGACTTCTAATCATTGAAGATTCTGCTCTTTGAAATTTATCTTTACTCATCTTTCCAGCACGAACTTCTTCGCTTAACCGGAATACGTCAGTGCCGCAACCGAGTTGGCGTCCTTCAAATATTCCATTCAGCATCGGGCCACCCGGCACAACTATCGCAGGAATGTTTACCGATGCTGCAGCCATTAGAAGTGCAGGAATGGTTTTGTCACAGCCACCAAGTAGCACAACGCCATCAATTGGATTAGCTCGTAACAATTCTTCGGTTGCCATAGCAGCCATATTTCGCCATAACATTGCGGTTGGACGAACTTGCGCTTCGCCCAATGAAATACTTGGCATATTGTGCGGAACACCGCCCGCTTCCCAAATTCCTTGTTTTACGCTCGCCGCAATCTCATCAAAATGCGAGTTACATGGTGACAAATCTGATCCGGTATTTGCAATTGCGATATGGGGCCGGCCATCAAAGGAATCATCAGGAATACCGCGGCGCAACCAAGCTCGGTGCACGAAGGCATCTTTAGTCTGACCAGCAAACCAATTATCGCTACGCATGATTGACCATTCTCTATCGGCAGATTGCTAACTGTTAACTATTGTAACTTTTAATTAAGAATTGGGCAATACAACTGGCGCTTGAGAAGTCAGCCCGCCATCAATTACATAATCAGATCCAGTAATAAATTTCGCACGATCGCTTGCTAGAAATGCGACTAGCTCTGCAACCTCTTCGATCTCGCCAATTCGTCCAATCGGATGCGATTTGCCCCAATCAGCAAAAACTTCATTAATTGATTTCCCGCCGCTATGCGTTTCCGCAGCGAATCTAAGCATTGAGGTATTAATTGATCCAGGTGCAACTGTATTAACTCTAATTTTATCTTGGGCAAAATCTACCGCCATAGCTCGAGTCAACGAATTTATCGCGCCTTTTGATGTTGCGTATGCAACAACTTGCTTCTGCGAAACATAAGATTGAACTGAGGATATGTTTATAATTGCGCCACCACCACGCTTTCTAATGTGCGGGACGCCAAACTTTGCGGTTAAGTACATCGACTTAACATTTACATCTAGAGTTTTATCCCAAACTTCATCTGTGGTTTCGATCGCATCACCATAAGTTTGAATTCCGGCACAGTTTGCAATCACATCTAGTGCGCCAAAAGTCTTAATAACTTCATCCATCATTGCACTTACTGATTCGCTCTTGCTTATGTCAGTAACAAATGCTTTCACTTTTTTGCCAGCCGCCAGCAAATCTTTTTCAACTTTTAAGAGATTTTCCGAATCAATATCTACCAGCGCAACACTCGCATCTTCATTCGCAAATTTTGTAGCACAACCAAAACCCATGCCTTTTGCAGCTCCGGTTACTAAAACTACTTTCCCCGTAAATTCCATAGAACAAGAAATCTACCATTTATAGGGGTTTTAACCACCAAATTTTTCGCTTGGATTTCCGGTTAGCCCAACTCCGTCTACAATAAAAATCGAACCATCTTGCGAGTTGGCTCGCTCCCCTAATTGTTTTCGAGCCGATGTCACAATTAGTCGTTCGCCGTTCTCACCAGCGAAAGTACAAGAGCTTGGTTGTAGAACTGGCATATCGATCTGGGAGATTTTTCTGCCAGAAAGGTCATAAATTTCTAATCGTGAACCTCCCCATATTGCAATAACTAAATATCCTTCATTAGAGATACACATTCCATCCGGAGCGCCATCGCTCTCTACAAAATCAACTAAAAGACTGCGGTTATGCAATTTCAAATTATCGAAGTCGAGTTCATATCTCCAAAGTTTTTTTTCGATGCTATCTACATGAAAGAATTCAGTATTATCAGAGTTCCACGCAAGTCCGTTCGGAAGTGTCATATCTGTAACAATTGTTTTTACAGTTAGATTTTGCATCAAAACATGTAATCTGCCATAGCCAGATTTAAATTCTTTATTACAACTTCCCGCCCAAAGTCGGCCAGCGCTATCAACTTTTGCGTCATTCATTCTCTCAGCTGGAGTTAAAAAATTATTTGTTAATTTATATCCATCACCATTATTTATCTCGGCAAATCCGGCTTCGACCGCAGCAAAATATCCACCAGTTCTGCGTTTTACGATTGCACCAATTTCACCTGGAACTTTATGACTAATTAAATTACTACCATCAATGTTTTGTTCATGCCAAGATTTTCCACTTATATCGACCCATGAAATTGTTGCGGATTCCCGATCCCAATTTGGACCTTCGCCAGTATCGCAAATTATTTCATTTAACGAATTTATGGCCAGCACTCAATTTCCAATCTCGATACCCAAGATAAAATTTTTCTAAATTTTGGCTGACTGTTAACCAAGCCATAATTTAACTACAGAAAAGGTAACTAAACCATGAATATTGAACGCCAATCGCGATTTGTAGTTAGTCTTTTTCAAGCCTTTGTCGTAGCCTAGAGAAATGACAACGGAGTCAGCTTTTGAAACCGCACAAGCGCAATTACGAATAGCAGTAGACCAACTCGGCCTTTCTGAAAATGATTGGCAAACTCTTTCCACGCCACGACGAGTTCTAGAAGTTGCGGTCCCGCTTCGTCGAGATAATGACAAAGTAGAGATGTACAAGGGTTACCGAGTTCAATACTCAACTACGCGAGGCCCTTCCAAGGGTGGCGTTCGCTTTCATCCAGATATTGATTTAGAGGAAACTGTCGCGCTTGCGATGTTGATGACTTGGAAATGCGCACTTACAAATCTGCCATTCGGTGGCGCCAAAGGTGGCATTGCTATTGATGCTGCAACTCTATCCGATCGCGAGAACGAACGATTGACGCGTCGCTATACCTCCGAAATTTTGCCAATCATCGGACCAGAGCGCGATATTCCAGCGCCGGACGTTGGCACTGATGAACGAAATATGGCGTGGATGATGGATACCTATTCGGTTAACGCAGGATATTCAGTCCCCGGTGTTGTTACTGGTAAACCAATCGTGCTTGGTGGATCACTTGGTAGAAATTCAGCAACTGGTGATGGTGTTGCAATTTCAACTCGAGAAGCCTTACGTGCTCGTGGTATTAATCCAGTTGGCGCAACCGTTGCGATTCAAGGTTTCGGAAAAGTTGGATACTGGGCTGCGATCGCGCTTGAAGGCATGGGTTTAAAAATTGTTGCAGTAAGTGATGTCAATGGCGCAGTCACGGGCTTTAAATCAGTCAGTGATTTATGGAACCACTTTTTAAAGAATAAGAATTTAGATGCGCCTGGAACTGATCGTCTAACTAATGAAGAGCTACTTCACCTTGATGTTGATGTACTCATCCCGGCTGCGCTATCGGATGCAATTACTGGGAAAACTGCAACAGGAATCAAGGCAAAAATAGTTGTGGAAGGTGCAAATGCACCAACAACTCCTGAGGGTGATGCAATCATGAACGATAAAGGAATATTAGTTGTACCAGATATTCTCGCAAACTCAGGCGGCGTTATTGTTTCCTATTTTGAATGGGTTCAAGACAAGCAAAATTATTTCTGGGACGCGGAAGAAGTAAAGACAAATTTAAATAGCATCATGATGAAAGCGCTTTATGAAGTTGAAGCCATGGCTAAAGATCGTAAAGTTACTTGGCGAGAGGCTGCCCACATGTTGGGAGTATCTCGCGTCGCTGAAGCGCATAAATTGCGCGGCCTTTACCCATAAAAATAATTTTAAAAATTGATAGGGTTAACTATGACAATTACCGTGCGCCCTTTAAAAGCAGAAGATAAGAGCCGTTGGTTAGAACTATGGAATGGCTATTTAACTTTTTACGAAACATCGCTAAGTGACGAGCAAACCGAATTAACTTGGAACCGCTTAATGGACTCTAGCTACGGAGTTTTTGGTTTGATGGCCGAAAAAGATGGCGCTATGGTTGGAATTACTCACTTCATGTTTCGCCCTTCCACATGGGCTCCGAAAGATTATTGCTACTTAGAAGATCTATTTGTAGATCCAACGGTAAGAGGCAGCGGTGCCGGAAGAGCGCTTATAAGTAGAGTGATTGAATTAGCTAAAGAACATGGCGCCGGACGCGTTTACTGGACTACAAAAGAGAACAACGCTCAAGCTCGAATTCTTTATGATTCTTTCATTAAAGTTTCAGAGTTTGTTCAGTATCGATTTCCGCTTAACCCTTAATTTACGCTAATATTGCGCATAGTTAATTGATAAATTTGGCAACGAAGCCACATTCACTCTGGTAATTATTAAGGATTTAAAATGAATCAAGCTCAATTCGAACAGATGAAATCAGGCAACGGATTTATTGGCGCACTAGACCAAAGCGGAGGAAGCACCGCTAAAGCCCTCGGACTTTATGGCGTAACTGAAAACGCTTATTCAAGTGAAGCCGAAATGTTCGACCTCATCCACGCAATGCGTAGCCGAATCATCAAGAGCTCTTCATTTAAATCCGACCGTGTAATTGGTGTCATTCTTTTTGAAATGACCATGAACCGCACAATTGACGGACTTGGTACTGCAGAATTCTTATGGCAGAAGAAAAATATTGTGCCATTCCTAAAAATTGATAATGGTTTAGCTGATGAAATTAATGACGCTCAAGTTATGAAGCCAATCCCAGAACTTTCGGCTCGATTAGCAGCTGCTAATTCACATGGCGTTTTTGGCACCAAAATGCGCTCAGTAATTAAACGCGCAAATAGTGAAGGTGTCAGCGCTGTAGTTAAGCAACAATTTGAAATTGGTAAGGAAATCATTGCAGCCGGTTTAGTCCCAATCATTGAGCCAGAAGTAGATATCAATTGCCCGGAGAAAGCTGCTGCTGAAGTATTGCTTGAAAAAGCAATCCTCGCTGAACTAGATTCTTTAAACGCTGATCAAAACGTAATGTTAAAGCTCACGCTTCCAGATAAAGCTAACTTCTATTCAAAACTAGTTGCTCACCCTCGAGTCATAAAAGTAGTTGCACTCTCTGGTGGCTACAGCCGTGAAAAAGCTAACAAGATGCTCTCCGAAAATGCTGGCGTGATCGCAAGTTTCTCGCGAGCACTTGCCGAAGGTCTCTCGGCGCAACAGAGCGATGCGGATTTCGACAAAGTCCTTGGTGTAACTGTGCAAGAAATTTACGAGGCATCAGTGAAATAGAGAATTCCAATGCAGATTAATATAGATAAGAAATCTGGAATATTTTTATCAATCATTGCCGTACTGCTATTAATACTTGGATTTATGGCTAGTAACCGAGATGGCAATCCCTTTGGAGGGATTAACCATATGGGAATGCATTCTGATGACGAACAACCTAGCTCTTCGAATAATTTTCAAGGCAGCGATATCATGTTTGCGCAAATGATGATTCCCCATCATGAGCAAGCTGTGCAAATCTCTGATTTAGCGTTAAAAATTTCTAAAAATTTAGAAGTATTGAAATTGGCCGCGGAAATAAAAGCTGCTTAATCTCCAGAAATTCTGCAAATGACTAGCTGGCTCAATCAAGCAAATGCTGCTTTGGAAATGGGTCACTCCATGGGAATGGGTGGGATGCTCTCCGACTCTGAAATCAAAACCTTAGAATCGGCAACCGGTAAAAACTTCGACATACTTTTTCTAAATGGCATGATCGCACATCATGAAGGTGCCATTCATATGGCGCTCATGGTTAAAGACAGTGCTAACGCTGATGTTAAAGCTCTGGGTGAATCGATAACTAAATCGCAAACCGCCCAAATCCTCGTCATGAAAGAAATGCTTAAGAACTTATAGCTTTAAGCTAATTTGTATCCAGCAGCTACTATTGCTTTTTCAATACTAGTTGGGGCAATTTCGGTTGTTGAAGTTATTACCGCATTTGCACTCTCTGCGCTGGCAACCACCTCAGTTACACCATCGATTTTCTTCAGTTCAGTAGTTACTCGACCCTCGCAATGACCGCAAGTCATCCCTTTTATCGCAATAGTTGTACTAGACAATTTGCCCTCCAGTTATTCGTATTAATGGAACTATATAACATTTAGTTGTATCCTCGCAGCATTATGAGTAAATCAAAAATTTTTGAATGGTTGGGCGTAATTACTGCCATTATTTATTCCATGTTAGTTGCGCTGAATATTGGCGCAGAGTTTGCCGGTTTTACCCTGCTCTTAATTTCATCTGCTCTCATTGGAATTTGGGCCTATCTCGGAAAACATAAAGGAATATTGTTCTTGCAATTTTTCTATGCCACTGCAGGCATAATTGGAATGGTCCGCTGGTTTTAGTCTATTTCGACTCAGTCAAATCTTTACATCGAACCAGGATTTTTGCTTTTGCTTAATAAGAATTTCATAACTTCGTAAGCAAAAGTTATAGAAGGTTTAGGTACATGTACTCCATTATTTATCGACCATAGTTCTACTGAAGTTCCAGACTTACAACCAGAATATTTACTGACAGTTGATTCGCTTCCTGAAATGGAACGATCTAAATCTAATTTACTTTTTGTTAACGTTAATTTAGATGTGCAGCCATCAATTTTTGCCCATTTAGATAATGAATCTTTAGCAGATGGAAAGGGATTTCCACCAAGTGTTCCACCATCGAATAAAATTGTGGCATCCGAAGTGCCATGAATCTGCAAAATTGAAACTTTTGAATTAGGTACACAATCGGTTGAGTTTATATACATAGCACCAGCCACACTGACAATCGCAGCAAATCTTTCAGATCTTTTGCAAGCCATTCGGTAAGACATAAATCCACCGTTTGAATGACCAAGTAAGTAAATCCGCTTTTGATCGATTTGGTAAATTTTAGATATTTCATCAATAACTGAAATGATAAAAGCTTCATCATTAACGTTAGACTTTCCTAAATCACAACATGCTGGTGTGGCGTTCCAATATCTTTTTCCCGCTAAATCCGTCGTCCCTCCTGGGTAAGCGACTAACACACCGTTCTTTTCTGCAACTGCATCTAAACCCCATCGACTTTCAGTTACTTCGGGACTTGATGAATATCCATGCAAAGCAATTATCAACGGAGCTGCGGTTCCAGTTTTGTAAGTTGTAGGTACAAAGAGATTAAATGGTCGATTCTTTAATGTCGAAATAATTTCGGCGCTAGATTGGCTGGTTTGAACCACAATCAATAGCAAAATAGAAATGACCGTTATTAGTTTTCGATTCATTCCAAAACTACTTCAGTTCCCAGATGCCTTGCGTAGCGCCATCGCACTTTATGTTGATCATGCTGCCATTTGCATGCTTTCCATATAGCGTTTTTGCTACTCGATAACCATATTTAGATAAGTCAATTTTGATTTCGCTAGGAATTGTTGCAATTAATACCAATACTTTACTTTTCTTAGATTCTCGTAGGTAAGCAATGTAACCATTTTCAGCAGCAACCCAACGTAATCCGCCATTTACCAAGGCATCTTCGTTGCAACGAAGCGCGGTTAATTTCTTTACTTCGGTTAAGAAGTCCAGATCCCAATCACTGCGATCGTCCCACTTCATAGTTTTTCTCGTGTCATCTCCACTGGTACCTTCTAAGCCAATTTCATCGCCCATAAAAATTGAAGGAACTCCTGGGTAAGATAACAACATGGTCATCGCCGCAAGGTGGCGTTCACGATCTCCGCTCACAATGGTTCGAAAGCGTGGCGTGTCATGCGAATCCAATAAAACCATTGACGCGGTCAACGCGCGCCACGGTAACGAACCATTAAAGTTTTTAATAGTTTCAACCAATTGTTTTCCGGTAATCATCGGTGAATCAATTGGTAATCCCTGAAAACCACCACTTAACTTTGCGCCTTTATTCATCCAAGAAGCTATTGGCCGCATAAATCCTTGATAGTTCATGGTGCCGTGCCACCCGTCACCAGCTAAATCGTTTGCGACAAAGTCTCCATTTTCTGCAACTAGCCAAGCGTTTGGCGCAACTGCATCCATGGCTTTTCGAATTCCATGCATAACCTCATCGTGAATATCAATTTCGCCAAGTTTCCCAGTCATATTTCCAACATCAATCCGCCAACCAGAGATGCCAAATTTTGGAGATAACCATTTCTTTACAATTGAATTCTTGCCTTCATACATCTCTTTTCTTAGCGCTTTAGAAGCAAAGTTTAATTTAGGCAGAGATTTCAATCCCCACCAACCTACATATCCCCATTTAAAACTCTTATCCCAATAAAAATACTCTCGCTCTTTTGCTCTCTTACTACTTTGCGCTCGTTCCATCCAGTAATGTCCAGCGCCGCAATGATTAGAAGTTAGATCACCGACCAAGCGAATTCCTCGTTTTTTGGTGGCTTTGCGCAAACTAAACCAAGCTTCGTTTCCGCCTAGCAAAGGATCTACCTCTTCAAAGCTAGTAGCGTCGTAACGATGATTCGATCGTGATGGGAAGAGCGGTGTGAAATAAATACCATTTATGCCAAGTTCACTTAAGTAATCCAAATGCAATTCAACGCCTTTTAAATCACCACCGGCAATCTCTTGACCGTTCCAATTCTGCTTACTTTTGTCGAAACTATTCCATGGCTCTTCATGAGCCCATTTAGGCAGAATCTTCTTACAGCTGGAAGCAAATCGATCTGGAAAAATTTGATAAAAAATTGAATCCTTCAACCACTTTGGATAGGCGGGTTTAGCAATCAATTGAAAATCAGTATTTGAATGTACGTCATGGTGCTGTAAACCAGCTGCACTTAACCAATCAAATTTGCCTTCTCCAGCAAAGAGAAAACGGTATTTAGTTTGTGGATTAATTATTGGGATTGTAATTTCCCACCAGGATTCAGCTTTTTCCTTTTTTGCTAATTTCAGGTATCCAGTTCTAGGTTCACCATCATGGTAATAACGCATTACGCCATGTTCGAACTTGTAAGTGTTCGGTATACGAACCCTAAAAGTTACTTTTTCTCCCAAATTTGGCGCGCTATTTGATAGATAAAGCTCGCTTCCATCATGATGCGGAACCACAAAATCGGAAAGTGAGATCATGACGCAATAGTAATGGCTACAAAACTATCGTGACAAAATAATTTTATTTATTGAGTTTTTCGAGAATTCTCTGCTCGAGTGGATAGCCCTTAGGTTCAAGGTCGCCTCTTTCTAACCACCACTTAAAATAGATTTCCAACATACTCTCCAGATTATGTTTTGGTACAAACCCAATCATTTCCTTAATTTTTTCAGAATCTAGATATCCATTATTTTCTGGGAATGGGAAAGCAACATTTCGTAAATCAAAATTGGCAACATCTAGCGCAAAATCATCTGGGTTGTAGGGCAATATGTTTGTTTCTTTTTTGCAAACTTTTGCAGCTAACTCCACAAAGCCTCGGCTAGTTGTGGCTTGTTGGGTAGCAATATTAAACGCTTGCTTATCCACTTTTTTACCCGCGTTGATTATCGCCACTATCGCATCAGCTACATCCCCAGCGTATACAAATGAATGTATAGATTTTCCACCGTTACCAAGCAGAATTGGCAGCCCCTTTAAGAGACGGCTAAATGCAAAAGATTCACGATCTTCATAATTATCTGGGCCGAGAACGAACGGTAAGCGACAGGCAGTTGTAGTGAAGAAACCCTTATTGCTAAATTCTTGAAGTAGCGCTTCGGATCGATTCTTTTCTCTTGCATAATCTGCAAATGGGTGCGGTGGTCCTTTTGGAAAATCTTCAGTTATTGGAAAAATATTGCTGGAAGAGTAAACGGCACCGGTCGATATGAATATATATTTTTCGATTTTATTAGCGAAGAAATTTCCAGCTTCTTCAACCCAAGCAGATGCGTATGCCGAAAAATCGATTACTACATCAAATTTAGAGTTAGCGAATTGATCTAAAGCTCCTGGTTGAGAACGGTCGCAAATTACATTTGTAGCGCCAATGTTCTCTTCTCTAGTCCCACGATTAGCGATGGTTACATCTGCACCTTCTTTCAATAAAGCTTTTAATACATATCGACCCATAAACCTGGTGCCACCAAAGAGCAGTACATTCATCGGAAACTCATTTCGCTAGTTAGTGTTACGCAATTACTTTATTGTAAACAGTTGACTGCAGCTTAAGCAACTATATAAACTCGACAATTGTGGACCTAATCAATTCAATTGAAACTTTTGAAGCCAGAGTTCCACTCCCCGCGCCACTTGCCGTGGGATCAGCTCGGATAACACATCGCACTTATTCAGTTGTAAAAATTACCACCTCCGACGGAATCGTTGGTGTCGGTTATTGCTATAGCCGCGGACTTCCAATGGCAAAGATTATTGACGATGTGATGACGCCAGTTGCAATTGGCCAAACCGCTGAATCGCCAGATGAGATACGAAAATTGATTCTTGGATTTAATTGGCAATCTGCCGAACATGGTTCGGTAACCTCTGCAGCAAGTGCTGTCGATATCGCGCTTCACGATATCGCTGGAAAACGAGCGGGTAAAAGTGTCGCAGCAATGTTGGGGGCAACTGTAAGTGAAGTTCCAATTTATTCTGTTATTGGATATCACTATGGAAAAGACGAATCTGGGTTGAGCGAAGAGATTGATTACGCGCTCAGTCGCGGTATAAATTCTTTTAAAATTGTGATGGGAGCAGACACTCCTGAACGAGATGCAAATCGACTTAAGGTACTTAGAGAAAAAGTTGGCGATAAGCCTTTGGTTGCACTTGACGCATTTCGAACTCTTAAGACTTTGGATAACGCCATCAAGCGAGTAAACCTAATAAAAGAGTATGGCGTGGCATTTGTGGAAGATCCATTTCTTGAATCCGAAGGCGTGGCTGCTATCGCACTCCGGGAAGCAACTGGCGTACCAGTTTCATTTGGCGAATCCCTAGCTTCTTCAAAGATGGCCGAGCAAGTCCTTTACTATAACCAAACTGATATTTTGAGAATTGATGCACTTGTTATTGGTGGCGTTGGCGAATTACTTAAGGCAACCACATATGCACATCAAAAAGGTAAAACTTTTGCAACCCATATCCATACCGAGGTTCATTCACAATTAGCAGCCGCTACCCCAAATCTCTATCCCGGTGGCTTGGAATACCTCGATCCCCGATATGAAATAGATTTATTTCACCATTTGCTCCTAAAACCGATAGAAATTCGAAACGGAAAGGCAATACTGAGCACTGAACCTGGGTTCGGAATCCAATGGGATTGGGACGCAATTCATCACTTCTCGCGTTGAAATGTGGCAAGAAAAGGAGAGAAATTAATTTTGGAGCTTTTGAATGAAGTTTCCGTTTTGCCATATCTTGTGGAACAAGGTGTTGTCACTGCAGGCGAGAAAGTAATAATTGAAATTCTCACCGGTGGTGTATCAAATACCGTGCTTGCAGTTACAACTGATGATCGCAATATGGTCCTAAAGCAGGCGCTACCCGAATTGAAAGTTGCCGAGAAATGGGAAGCTGACCAAAGGCGCGCAATCGTTGAAGCAGATGCGCTTCGCTTATTCCACGAATTGAGTCCAAAGCAAGTTCCTAACCTAGTTTTTATTGATCCAATTCAATTTGTGCTAATTATGGACCGCGTTGAATTAGATAGTACGGTTTGGAAATCTGATTTACTGGACGGCAGATTTGATTTGAATGTAGCCAAGGTATTAGGCGAAACCCTTGCAACATGGCATCTCTACGGTGAAAGTAATCCCGCAAAAATCGCTCAATTTAAAGAAGATACACTTTTTGAACAACTTCGAGTTGATCCTTTCTATCGCTTTGTTGCCAAGCAAAATCCAGATCTGCAAACCGTGATCGGTGGACTGATTGACGAACTTGAAACCGAACACACCACTATTGTGCATGGAGATTTCTCACCAAAAAATATTATGGTTTCGCCTTCCGGGCAGGTATACGTGCTGGATTTTGAAGTGATGCACATTGGGAATCCAGTCTTTGATTTGGCATTCTTAGTCGCCCACTTACTTTGTAAATTCTTTAGAGCTGAAAATGAGCAAGTCGCTTCCCAACTCGCAGCTCTCGCTACATCTTTCCTTGATGCATACGAAAAAATGCACGCTATTTCCCCCTCACTTGCGCTGCATACAGCGCTGATATCTCTCGCAAGAGTTGAAGGAAAATCTCCAGTAAATTATTTGAACCCAGCAGAACAAGAGAAATTACAGGCTTTTACCAAGAGCGTTCTCTCTGATTCTAAAATCACAAATGCTCGCGACTTATTCGATTTGAGCAAGCGATGAAGATTACAAAAGTACTCAGTTATCAAGTTCTTGATTCTCGAGGAAAACCCACAGTCGCTGCGGCAATATCTCTGGCGGATGGCAGTACGCATACTGCAAGAGTTCCTTCCGGAGCTTCGACTGGAAAACATGAAGCTTTAGAACTCCGAGATGGTAACCAATCAATTTCTAATCGCTTTTACTCTGGAAATTCCGTAAATCTTGCAGTCGCCAATATAAATTCAAAAATTGCACCGCTCTTGATTGGTAAAGAAATAGATCTGGTAAGTGTTGACCAGCAATTGAAAGAGCTTGACCCTTCTGAAACCCATGAGATTCTCGGCGCGAATGCCACGCTAGCAACTTCACTGGCCGCTGCAATCGCAAGCGCTCATGAAAAAAAGGTTTCACTAGCTAGATATTTCCAACCAACCGGCAAACTTCTAATACCGATGCCAATGGTAAACATTCTCTCGGGAGGCGCTCATGCAAATCGAACGCTAGATATTCAAGACATTTTAATTATCCCTAACGGCGCTGAATCATTCACAGAAGCGCTCTCTTGGATTGTTGCCGTTCGAGAGATGGCTGCAAAGCTAGGAAAGGAATCTGGAAAAGCAACGCATCTGGTTGCTGATGAGGGCGGGCTTGGAATCCCATTTGATTCCATTGAACTAGCTTGCGCATTTGTTTTAGAAAGTATTGAAAAAGTTGGTTTAAGAGTTGGTACTGACATTTCACTTGCGTTAGACATTGCATCTACTCAGTTTTTTGATGGCTCTCGTTACAACTTGACCACAATTAACAAGAGTTACTCAAGTTCAGAATTTGTTAATTACACAAATATTCTAGTTAATAATTTCCCGATTATTTCAATTGAAGATCCATTTGCCGAAGATGATTGGGAGGCATGGAGCGCTTTTGTGCAGGCAGCTCCCAAAACGTTGCAAATTTTAGGTGATGACTTATTAACAACTAACGCTCACCGATTAGAGAGAGCTATTAAAGATCAATCTGCAAATTCCATCTTGATTAAAGCAAACCAGAATGGTCTAGTTACATCTACCTACCAAGTTCTACAACAAGCTCAATCCGCCAAATTTAACACCGTGGTTTCGGCCAGATCTGGCGAAACTGAAGATTCATGGTTAGCTGATCTAGCAACTGGTTGGCGGGCTGGCCAGATTAAAGTTGGTTCAACCCATGGAGCCGAGCGGAATGCTAAGTGGAATCGTTTGCTTGAATTAGAAGCTACCGAGGATTGTGAATTCAAAAACCCATTTCTAAACTGAACTAAATATTAAAGAAGTGTCTCCTTATAAGCCGAGAAAAATTAGAAAGAGCCCCGATCTCTCGAGGCTCCCTCTTGCATGCAATTGTTCAGCAATGTGGTTTGACCAATAACCTCCGCCCAATTGCAAGTCTGCGGAGCTGGTGACGGGAATCGAACCCGTACCTCTAACTTGGTAAGAGTTAATACGCTAGCCATTACGCCACACCAACATCGCAGGCTAAGAATGGCCGGTGGGTAGCAAATTGCAGGAAAAGGATTTGTAAAATGTGCAAGGTTAAATGTTGTGGAAAAGAAAGAAGTCCCAAGACGAATCTCAGGACTTCTAAATGTCACCAGCTCCAGCAAAGACTTCTTGTGAATGAGTTACCAGCTCGAGTCCCTGCATTTCATAATTTATCACATTATAAATTAGTAACTAGAAGAGTCGCCATATAAGCCGGATTAAATCTATGTGAACAATTCTACTTCGCTTCAGCTGCTGCTTTAAGTCGAACTAAAGTCTTCGCCACAGCAGTCTGTGTCCACGGATAGGCCTTGCGGAAGTTAAGCCATATTTGAGCTATTCCTGGAGCATAAGTGCCATCAAAGGATTCAGTTACCTGCGTAGAACCATTTCCAAGATCTGCTAACTCGTAGCGCCATCTCCACTGACCTAAATGCTTCCAAGCAATCAATTCATCTTTCTTATACTCAACCACGGTGTTTAGAATTCGATAGTCAATTCCAAGGTGCATCTTCATGCCAAATTTTGAGTTGAGAACCAATTCATCGGGGCCACTGATATTCTCAGTAATAGTTGCACTGCCATCAATCTCTTTATGTCGCTTAGGATTATTAAGGAACGCATAAATCGTCGATGGGCTTGCCTGGATGATAATTCGGGCAGATTTAATCTTAGGGTTACCAGTTTCCATAATCTCGGAGCGTACTTTTTCCTCAGACATACGCTGATTATAAGAGAAAGGTCGCCCTATAAGCCAGAGTAGAAAATAGAAAGAGCCCCGATTTCTCGAGGCTCTTTCCTGCAAAGCTATTGCAATTCTCTTGATCACTACCAATAGATCGAATTGCATAAGCCAAGACTGTGGTGGAGGCGACGGGATTTGAACCCGCTCCGGATGTTTGGTAAACGACCAGGCTGCCGATTACAACACGCCCCCATCACGGAAGCGAAGTTACGGTTGAATCGGAATTGGAAAATTAGAAAGTATCAACTCTGTTGAAACCCAATTGCTGTGGACAGCAAAAAGGACTTGGAATTATCCAAGTCCCAATTACTACCAAACATCCGTAGACGACAGTATGTCATAGAAATAAGTCATTTGCAGCAAAGCAAAAGGGAGTTGGCATGATGACAACTCCCTTTTGCTACCAAACAAGCGTTCTGAAATTATTACATAATAACTTGATTACGCACAGTAGAAATTTGGAAGAAGAGTCGCCCTATAAGCCGGAAATGTTTGACTTTAATATCAGCAATTGGAATCCTTAGCCTGTGCCCTCTAATCAAGATGATTTAGAGCTGATTGAACTCAACGGACGAGCCCGAGAGTTCTTACTCTTAGAGGTAAATGAAAGCCAGAAAAAACTTGTAGCATCCGTTGCGCATAGTTTTTCAGATGCGCTTTTCC
>Ga0209500_10001543_pt1 | contig 17201 bp, 15 predicted proteins | sample S_140212_EF_Meta_FD_187323 | JGI IMG/M metagenome (GOLD analysis project Ga0209500, IMG submission 187323) | Freshwater microbial communities from Lake Simoncouche, Canada to study carbon cycling - S_140212_EF_MetaG (SPAdes) (version 2) | ecosystem: Environmental > Aquatic > Freshwater > Lake ... | reverse complement strand
CCGGGCCTCCCGACCCCTTCATTTACCCCCTTTTCCCAAAGGGAAAGGCCCTTCACCTGATGTATCACAATACAGACGATCTTCGCATTCGCAGCCAGCACCCCCTGCTGACTCCCGCCCTCGTGCTTCAGGAACTCCCTGCGTCGGAGAAGGCCACCGAGGTCGTGACGACCGCCCGTAAGGATGCCGCCAAGGTCATTTCCGGCCAAGACGACCGCCTGTTGGTCATCGTCGGGCCCTGTTCGGTCCACGACCCCAAGGCCGCCTTGGAGTACGCCGCCCTCCTTCAGAAGGAAGCCCAGAAGCATGCCGCCGACCTCCTGGTCGTCATGCGCGTCTATTTCGAGAAGCCTCGCACGACCGTCGGCTGGAAGGGCCTGATTAACGACCCGCAGGTCGACGGCTCTTTCCGCATCAACGACGGACTCCGTCTTGCCCGTGGCCTGCTCGCGCAAATCGCTGAGATGGGTCTGCCGTCTGCTACCGAATTCCTCGACCCGATCACGCCCCAGTATGTGGCCGACCTCGTCTCCTACGGCGCCATCGGTGCCCGCACGACCGAGAGCCAGATTCACCGCGAGCTCGCCTCGGGGTTGTCGATGCCGGTCGGTTTCAAGAACGGCACCGACGGGTCCATTCAGGTCGCCGTCGACGCCTGCCTTTCGGCTCGTTCGTCCCATTGGTTCCCGTCCGTCACCAAGGAAGGGGTCGTCGCCATCTTCCAGACTGCGGGTAATCCGGATGCGCATATCATCTTGCGCGGCGGTTCCCGCACCGGGCCGAACTACGGCGCTGAATTCGTCACCGACGCCGCGACCCGTATCCAGAAGGCCGGACTCACTTCCCGTCTCGTCATCGATTGCTCGCACGGCAACAGCTCAAAGGATCACCGTCGCCAGCCGCTCGTCGCCGCGGATATCGCCGCCCAGGTCGCCGCGGGTTCCCACGTGATCGCCGGCGTGATGGTTGAAAGCCACCTCGTCGAAGGCCGTCAGGATTGGAAGGGAAAGGACGCCTCCACCTATGGTTGCAGTATCACCGACGCCTGCATCTCTTTCCAGGAGACCATCCCGGTCCTCGACGGACTCGCTGCCGCCGTCCGCGCCCGCCGCGCGGTTAAGTCCGCCTGATTTTCGCCATGAACTCCGTACTCAAGCTCATCCTCGATGGGGAAGCCCTCGACACCGCCCAGATTGGCAAGATCCTCGGCCTCGGCGCCGAAGCTGTGGATCGTGAGCTCGCGGCCTTGCGCCAGCAGGGCGTCCTGCTGGGTATGCGCCCGGTGCTGAACCCGAGCTACGAGTCCGAGCACCGCGTCCGCGCGGTCATCGAGATTAAAATCCGCACCGAAGGCGTCGGCGGCTTCGACGGCATTGCCGAACGTATTTCCAGCTTCGATCAGGTGGAGAGCTGCTACCTGATGTCGGGAGGTTACGACCTTCTCGTCGTCGTCACGGCCGACAATCTCTACAAGGTCGCCGGGTTCGTCCATGAGCGCCTCGCCCGCATCGACGGCGTCCAGGGCACCTCGACCCACTTCTTCCTCCGTGCTTACAAAAAGGACGGTTTCATCGTAAACGCCGAAGGCTCTCGCCGCGACCAACCCTCGGTTAGTCCTTGAGCCCAGCCTGACCATGGATTCTTCCGGCCGTTTCGTGGCGCGACATGTCGCGACCTTGCCCAAATCGGGCATCCGTGACTTCTTCGCCATCGTGTCTAAGATGAAGGACGCCGTGTCCCTAGGCATCGGTGAACCCGACTTCGTCACGCCGTACCATATCCGCGAAGCCGCGATCGCTTCCATGGAGAAGGGCCGCACTTCTTATACGGACAACCGGGGCACTCAGCAGTTTCGCGAGGAGATCTCCCGCTACGTCGCCAAGAACTACGGTCCGGAATACGATCCCGAGACCGAGATCCTCGGCACTATCGGTGTCTCCGAAGCCCTCGATATCCTGCTCCGCTCGACTCTGAATCCCGGCGACAAGGTGCTCTACCACGAGCCCTGCTACGTGAGCTATGCGCCGAGCGTCACGCTCTGCCACGCTGAAGCCATCCCGATCCGTACCCTCTCGGCCGACCAGTTCGCGCTCGATCCGGCCGCCCTCCGCGCCGCCTGGCAGCCGGGTTGCAAGCTACTCATCCTGAATTTCCCGACGAACCCGACCGGCGGCACCGCCGACCGCGCCAAGCTCGAGGCCATCGCCAAGTTCGCCATCGAGAAGGACCTCTTGGTCGCTTCCGACGAGATCTACTCGGAGCTGACGTTCGAGGGCGACCACGTCTCCATCGCTTCGCTGCCTGGGATGCGCGAACGCACGGTCTTCCTGCACGGCTTCTCGAAAGCCTTCGCGATGACCGGCTTCCGTATCGGCTATGCCTGCGGCCCCGCCGCCGTCATCGACGGGATGCTCAAGGTGCACCAATACGCCATCATGTGTGCTCCCATCATGAGCCAGGAAGCCGCCGTCGAGGCGCTTCGTAATGGCCGCGATTCGATGCTCCACATGCGCGACAAGTATCGCGAACGTCGCGACTTCATCGTCCGCCGCTTCAATGAGCTCGGCCTGCCTTGCCACCTCCCGCGCGGCGCATTCTACGCTTTCCCCGACATCACCTCGACGGGTATGGACTCCATGACTTTCGCGCAGAAGCTGCTCGAACAGCAGAAGGTGGCCATGGTGCCGGGTACGGCCTTCGGCGAAGCCGGCGCGGGTTTCTGCCGCGCGTCCTTCTCGACCAGCTACGAGAAGATCCATGAGGCTGGCGAGCGAATCGCCCGCTTCCTGGACACCATCCCGCGTCGCTGACGCATCCTTGCTTGCTAGGCGGGCAGGTAGCCCTGACTGTCGTGCCATGGAACGGAACACAGAAATTTCGCGCGCGGTAGCCATCGTGGGACGGCCCAACGTCGGTAAGAGCCGCCTCTTCAACCGTCTAGTGGGACGCCGCATCTCGATTGTGCACGATCAGCCGGGCGTCACCCGCGACCTCATCACTTCCGATATCTTCGAAGGTCGCTACACCCTGATGGATACCGGCGGTATCGGCCTGTATCGTGCCGAGCTGACGCCGAAGCTCATCGCGGACGCCGTGGAAGAGCAGGTCGACTTCGCCCTCGCCGCCGCCGCGCTCGTGCTCCTCGTCGTCGACGCTTTCGAAGGTTGCACCGCCCTCGACCTCGAAGTCGCCACCATGCTTCGCCAAGCCGGTAAGAAAGTCATCGTCGTCGCCAACAAGGCCGACACTGAGGAGCGCGACGGTCTGATGTCCGAATTCTTTGCTCTCGGTTTCGGTGAGCCGCTCCTCATTTCCGCCGAACATGGCCGCGGTATCCCACAGTTGCAGGCGCTGATCATTAAGTTACTCGGCCCCGAGCCGACGACCCCGCGCGAAGAAGGACCCCGTCCGATCCGCCTCGCCCTGGCCGGTCGCCCGAACGTCGGCAAGAGTTCGCTCGGTAATCGCCTCCTCGGCGCCTCCCGCCTGATTGTCAGCGAAGTCGCCGGCACGACCCGCGATCCTGTCCGCGCCGGGCTTTCCCGCACGAAAGCCGACGGCTCGCAGGCGAAGTTCTCGCTCGTCGACACCGCTGGTCGTCGTACCGCCAACAAACGCGACACCCTCGATTTCTACTCGCAGGTCCGTTCCGACGAGATTCTCGCCGAGACCGATGTGGTCTTCCTCGTGCTCGACGCTGGCCAAGGCGTGACCCGTATCGATAAGCAGCTCGCCGGTGAGCTGGCCCTCCTCGGTTGCGGCCTCGTCCTCGTGGTCAATAAGTGGGACCTCGCGAAGAAGGCCTTCCGCGATAAGAACATCGACGGTTTCGAGGACGAAGAGGAGTTTCGTGCGAAGTTCCGCTCCGCCATCCGCCGCGAGCTTTTCTTCCTGCCCGAGCCGCCAATCCTGTTCGTCTCCGCGCAGACCGGCCTCCGCGCTGAAGACATGCTGGACGCCGCTGAGGGTGTCTTCGTCCGCGCCGGCACCGCCATCTCCACCGGCCGCCTCAATCGCGTCGTTCAGGACCTGATGATCAAGCGCCCTCCGCGCATGGTCTCCGGCAAGCGCTTCAAGTGTTACTACGTGACGCAGGTCTCCAAGCGTCCGATTCGTTTCCGCCTCTTCTGCAACTCCGAAGAGCGACTCGAGGACGCCTACCAGCGCTTCCTCGTCAAGGGCGTGCACGAGAGCTTCGACCTCTCGGGGGTTCCGCTCTACCTAGATATCGTCGGCAAGCCCAAGCAGACCGGTCGTCGCGCGGGTGGTCCTGGTGCCGCCGGCAGTTCCATGCCGATCGAAGCGGGCGAAGTCCGCAAGCCGCTCGCCAAGGTGCCAGGTAAGGCCGTCCTTGATGCCGCGCCGAAGAAGGCCATCGGTCCATCCGGGCCTCGTCTGGGCAAGTCCAAGAATCCGCGTAGCAAGGTCGGACCTGTCCGTAAGAAATCCTTCACCCGCTGGGATAAGCCGCGTTCGCTGAAAGGTCGCGCCGCGCGTCAGGCCCGCAAGTAAAGCATGCCCCGGAGACTGGTCCTGCTCGGCTCGGATGAGATCGCGCTCCCGGCATTCGCCGCGGCCCGCGCCTTGCCCGACGTCGAGGTGGTGGCCGTGTATTCGCAGCCGGATCGCCCTGCCGGTCGTGGCCGGGAGGTTCGCCCAAACCCGGTCGCCGCGTGGGCGCGCTCCGAAGGACTGAATCTTCTGCAGCCGGAGAAGCTCGAGGCCGCCGATGCGGCTCAGCTCGTCTCGTTGCATGCGGACCTCGGCGTGGTGATGGCTTACGGTCAGTTGCTGAAGGAGGATTTTCTCGCCGCGCCTCGTCTGGGTTTCGTTAATTTCCATGGCTCGTTGTTGCCGGAATTGCGCGGCGCCACTCCCGTCGAAGGTGCGTTGGCCCTCGGGCTGGTCGAGACGGGTATCTCGATGCAGCAGGTCGTGCGCAAACTCGACGCCGGCCCCATCCATGCCGCGGCACGGGTCAAGATTCAGCCCGGCGAGGGTAGGGCGGCGCTCCGCACCCGCCTCGGTGTCGTCGCCGGCGAACTCGCCACTGCCGCATTGCCGGCCGTGCTCGCCGCGGCCTCCGTCGCCGTTCCGCAGGATGAAACCAAAGTAACCTACGCACGCCGACTTGCCCGTGCCGATGCTCCTTTGGATTTCCATCAGCCGGCAGTCGTCCTCAGCCGACGTATCCTGGCGGTCGAAGGCTGGCCAGGCTCCACCTTCGAGCATCGTTCGGCGCTCATCAAGGTCGGCTCGGCGTCGGTCGATGTCGCTGATGTCTCCATGGCCCCTGGCACCATCGTCGCGGCCGATCGCCTTGGTGTGCGGATTGCCTGTGGACAGTGTGTCCTAGTCGTCACGCAGCTGCAACGTCCGGGCGGCAAGATGCTTCCGGCTGGCGAATTCCTGGCGGGATATCCGCTCGTAGTTGGCGAGGTCCTAGCTTCCGCCGAAATGCCCGACTTCGTGTCCGGTCGACCGTTTCCGCGGGCACCCAAGGTATAATCGCTTGATTAGCCCTCGCCGCTGGTTGTCATAAGGCCATGCGAGCCCTCCATCTCTGCCTCTTCCTGGCCGTGGGAGCCATGGCGCAGCAGAAGGACATCACCTTTCAGCAGGTCGCCGGCGGTTCCTTCTCCGGATTTTCCGAGGACGAGAAGGCTGAAAAGATCTGGGAGGCCACGGCCAAATTCATGCGCCCGACCGCCGAGGCCGGGATCTGGGATATGGAGGCGATTCAGGTACGTTCTTTTCGCGCCGGCAAGCCGTGGGCGGTTTTCACGAGTCCCAACGGCACGATGGTACCCGAGCGGCGTGCCGCCCAAGGCCCTGGCTTGGTCCGGTCCTCCTCCCCCGCCTTCAATCTCACTGGCCGCGGCTGGAGTTGGCGGTCGACGCCCAAGGGCGATAGCTTCGCCATCTTGGCCGACGTCGTCGCGGAACTCGACCTTGCTAAGCCATTGTCGCGTCGCCTTCGCCTTCGTGCTCCGCGGATGGACGCTTCGCCCGTCGCCGGTGGCACCCTGATGGTTTTCCAAGGCGGAGTGGTTGCCGAGCGTTTCGGCGAGCGGACCACGAGCGAAAGGCTGGAGTGTCTGGTCACCGACGGCCCAGGCGGCGAGGCGGAGTGTCGTTCGATCATCGCTTCCGGCCGCGTCGTCCGCGTCCTTGATAAGCAGACCTTGCGCGGCGATAGCGCGACCTTTGATCCAAAGGATGATTCCGCCGAACTCATCGGGCATGTCGAGCTCGAGGAGCCCGAGGCCATGGGCTCGGCCCAGCGGCTGCGCCATCAGCCAAAGCTTGGCCTGACGCAGCTCTTCGCTGGCGACGGCCAGCAGGTGAAGCTGCGCCTGCGTCGGAAATCGCAAGAACCCGCTGACTTAGTCGGCGAATTAATCTCGATCCGCCGCGATGCGACCACGGGTGAGTCGCAAGTGGAAGTTAAGGACAACGCTTCTTATGTCAGCGCGCAATCGAACCTGACGGCCCGCCGTCTGGTCGCCACCGAAGGGCGTAACGGAGCCAGTGTGCTGGTCGCCGAAGGTGGCGTGAAAGGCAAGCTGGAGGGGGTGATCTTCGAGTCCGGCAAGGCGCGCTGGGATCGGGTCAAGCGCACATTGGACCTCGAAGAGCTACCGCGGATGCGCGAGGCGCGCGGGCTGGAGGCGGCTGGGTTTTCCATCCGATCCGATGCCCTGAAGGATCGGATCGAGGTCCGTTCGGGTCCGGGTATCCGCGCCGCAATTCGTCTTCCCTCTGGCGAGGCAGGCGTTGCCCCAGGTTTGGCCGAAGCCAATCAGATCGTCGTCGTCACCGAAGATGGCGCCATGCAGGTGGAGATGTTGGGCGCCGTCCGGTATGTCGCTGGCGCCGTCTCGTCGGAGTCCGACCAGATGGTCGCGTTCGCGACGCCAAAGGGTAAGAAGCAGGACGAATATGAACTCAACAAGGCGATCCTTTCCGGTCACGTCCGCTATGTGCAGCCCGGCTTGCGTTGCGCCGCCGAGCGCATCGACCTCGCGCCCGCCGTCCAGATCGAGGAGGTTCTCGTCAGGAACGCCTTGGCGGGACGTCCGCGTCTGCTGACTTTATCCGGCGGCTCCGGGCTGACGCGGCCGCATCTTTTCATGACCTCCGCCGGCGGTAAGAAGGTGGAATTCGTCGCTGATGCGCATGAGGTGTTAACGACCCCGGCGCTCACCAAGTTCTTCCTTCGCGGCGGTGTCGCGATGGACTCGGACGGTACCGATGCGACGTGCGACCTTCTCGAGGGCATGGCTTCGCCGGATAAGGAGGGGCACTTGGTCGCCCGCCAGGTGGTCGGCCGCGGCAATGTGAACGTCATTGCCGCCGGCACGACGGCCCGCGGCCGTACGCTCGAGATGCAGCCGGAGAAGGGGACGGCCCGGCTGTTGGGCGACGCGCGTATCGTGGATCGGCTCGGCAATGAAGGTGTCCCGGCGAAGGAGGTCACTTACGACATGAAGACGCGGGCGTGGCGGATGGATGCCGCGCCGGACGAGGCTAATCCCGGACAAGTGGTGCGCCCGAAGATCTTCCTTGGTCGCGACTTCACCTTGCCGGAGGTCAAAAACCTCGACAACGGACGCTGACCGCTTCCTCCTACCCGCATGGCCGCAACGAGTGAAAAGGGCTTCATCCGAGCACAGGCCTTGGCCAAGCATTACGACGCCAAGGTCGCCGTCCAAGATGTCAGCCTAATCCTGCAGGCGGGCGAGATCGTCGGTCTGCTCGGCCCCAATGGTGCTGGCAAGACGACGACGTTCTACATGGTCGTGGGCCTGATTCCTGCCACGCATGGAAGAGTCTTCCTCGACGGACGTAACGTCACCGCGATGCCGATGTGGCAGCGGGCTCGGAACGGCGTCGGATATTTGCCGCAAGAGGCTTCGGTCTTCCGCAAACTGACAGTCTGGGAGAATGTCATGGCCGTGGTCGAGACGCTCGACCTCAATGAACGCGAGCGTCGTGATCGTACGGCGCAGCAGCTGTCGGAGCTCGGATTAGAGAAACTCGCGCGCCAGCCTGCGTTTACGCTTTCGGGCGGCGAGCGCCGTCGCCTCGAAATCGCCCGTGCATTGGCGACCAACCCCCGCTTCCTGCTGATGGATGAGCCCTTCAGCGGGGTGGACCCGATCTCAGTCGCCGAGGTCCAGTCGATCATCCGCAAACTCAAGGACCGCGGGATCGGCATCCTGATTACCGACCATAACGTACGGGAAACCCTTTCCATCGTGGATCGGGCCTATCTGATCCACCAGGGCCGAGTGCTTGTGTCTGGCACTCCCTCTGAGATCGTCAATAATCCCGAGAGCCGTCGCCACTATCTCGGCGAAAGCTTTAAACTCTGACGCCATGTACGACCCCGCTCCAGATACTCGCCCGGAATCCGTCTCCGTCCGCGAGTTCTTCGAATCCTATAAGGATATGCTTCAGATGGAGTTACTCGCCGGCGAGCAGGGGCTCGATAACATGATTGCTGAGAAGTCGATTAATCGCCCGGCCTTGGCCGTGACGGGCTACTTCAAGGAGTTTGCCAATAAGCGCCTCCAGTTGTTCGGCGCCGGCGAGATGGCTTACCTTTCCGATCAGACCGCTCCGCTGAGGGAGAAGTTGCTCAACGACGTTTTCTTTAAAAAGATTCCCGCCGTCGTCGTCTCGCGCGGCCTGCCGGTCGACGACCTGCTGCTGCGTATCGCGGACCGCCACCGCGTCCCGCTGATCCGCACCCAGCTCAAGTCCAAGGACTTTTCCGCCGAGGCTACGGTGCTGCTGGAGGAGAAGTTCGCCCCGCGCACGAATCTGCACGCCACCCTGGTCGATATCAAAGGCGTCGGGGTTCTGCTTCGCGGCGCCTCCGGCGTCGGCAAGAGCGAGTGCGCTCTCGCCCTTATTGAACGTGGCCATTCCCTCGTCGCTGACGACTTCGTGATTGTGACGCTTATTGGCGACCGCGAGCTCCAGGGTACTTCCAAGGAGCTAAACCGCGGCTACATGGAGTGCCGTGGCATCGGCATCATCAATGTCGCCTCGATCTTTGGCATCCGTTCCGTCCGCCGTGAGAAACGCGTCGACCTCGTGGTCACCTTCGTGCTTTGGCAGCCGGGCATGGATGAAGAACGATCCGGCCTCGAGGTGGAGACCTTTGAGATCCTCGGCCGCAAGGTGCCGCACATGACGATCCCGGTCCGGCCGGGGCGTGACATGGCCCGTTTGGTCGAAGTCGCCGCGATGGTGCAGGCGTTACGGGTGATGGGTCACGATTCCGCGAAGGAGTTCAGCGACCGTCTCATCGAGTTCATGGCGAAGGATAAGAAGAGCGAGGCCTGAGGCCTTACTTCTTCTTACCGTCCCAGCGACAGTCAGCCATTACCCGGAGGCAGATTTCGCGGAGGTCGAATAACGTCGATTCGATGTCCTGGGCGGCTTCCGCAGCCGAGAGGCGCGCCCCGCTGGGGATGCTCGCGGTAAGGCCGATCGAGTAGTTGATCGCGGCTAACGCGCGCTTCATGTGCACCAGGGCCAGGGGCAGGTCGCCCGTGTCGGTGGCGTTGATCGCCATGACCATTTGATGCTGTGCATCCCAGAAGGAGAGCATGATGTTGGCGGAGTCGACGGCGGTAATCTGCGGTCCGGCGACGACGCACAGGCGGTGGAACGAATGCGTGAGCTGGAGGCAGAGGGCGCGGGACACCACGTACACCGGGTGTTGGTGGATGCAGTAGGGGAGGTCCAGGTTTTCATCGTCGGCGTCATTCACTTCCTCCGGACCGTCGCCGGGTGCCCAGTCCGCGTTCTCCCAGCCCATCCGGCGGGCACTGATGTCGAGCCGATCGGGCAGGTCCTTGACTTCGGTGTAATACGAAAGGAAGCGACCGACTTCGAGGTCGTTGCGTTGGAGGTAGCCCGCCCAGTCGGCTTCGCCCCAAGAGGCGTTGCCGGAACCGTCGAAGTCGCCCTGGGGGTGGTCGCCATCGTCCATAGGGTGCATCATTAGGTGCTTTTCCCCCGTTGCAAACCCCTTGTGGCGAAAATGCCCTTGTCCCGCCCGCCCTGAACGTGGCTAATCCGGCATGGCCTCGGATCTTTCAACCCTGACTGCCGCAATGTCGGCGGGACGCGACCTCGCTCCCGACGAGGCCGCCGCCGCGGCCACGGCGATGGCCCACGCGCAGATTGCCGATGCGGATAAGGAAGCCTTCCTGTTGGCACTGGCACGCAAGGGTGAGACGGCCGCCGAGGTCACTGGCTTCGCCCGGACCTATCGGGCGCTCGCCCGGCGCACCGATTTCGGCGATTGGCCCGCAAAGGGCATCGATATCGTCGGGACCGGCGGCGACCGCTCCGGCAGCTTCAATATCTCTTCGGCGAGCGCGCTCATCGTGGCCGCCGCCGGTGTGCCAGTGCTCAAGCATGGTAATCGTTCGATCACCTCGAAGTCCGGCAGCGCCGATTTCCTCGCCGGCCTCGGTGTGGCCCTTGAGGCCACGGATGCGCAGCTCCTGCGCGGCCTGGCGCAGGCGAACTTCTGCTATCTTTACGCACCGGCTTTCCATCCTGCCTTCAAGGCTGTCCTCGGGGTCCGCAAGAAGATTGCCGAGAGCGGGACCAAGACGGTCTTCAATGTCCTCGGCCCCTTGATCAATCCGGCCCAGCCCGCGTACATGGTCGTTGGGGTCTATGACGAACGCTGGGTCGAGCCGCTCGCCGCCACGCTAGGCGAACTCGGCGTCAAGCGCGGGCTCGTGACACATTCGCGCGCCGGCGGTGGCATGGATGAAATTACCACGACCGGCGAGGTGCGCGTGCGCGGCTGCGGTGAGCTCGCCTCGGTCGACGCGGTCTGGCTGCCGGGCGATTTCGGTTTCAAGGCCTGTACTGTGGCCGATTTGCGCGGTGGCACGCCGGAAGAGAATATCGCAATGTTCAGCGACCTGCTGGTGGGTGGTGTTTCCGATGGACTCATGGACACCCTGTGCCTGAGCGCCGGCGCGTCACTGTGGGTAGCGGGTAAGGCGACGGATCCGGCGGTGGGCGCCAAGCGAGCGCGTGAGATCGTCCTCGGCGGTGAACTGCGTGAAGAAGCCCGGCGCCTCCGCGAGGCTTACCGGGTCGACTGATCGTCCCGCAGCAATGCCAGTGTGCGCTCGGTCGCGCCGCGGTTACCCTGATGCCAGGCTGCGCCGCAGCGGCCCATTTCCGTGCGCTCGGCGCCATCCTGGACGAGCCGAGTCAGCAGGCTGGTGAGTTCGTGGGCATCGGCGGCCTTGAGTGCGGCCTTCGCCCGTTCGAGCCCGCGGCAGATGTCGCGGAAGTTGGACATGCGCCCACCGTAGACGATAGCGACACCGGCGGCAGCGCATTCGACGGGGGTTTGGCCACCTTCATGCGGAGCCAGGCTCTTGCCACAGAAAGCAAGGTCGGCCGCACGGGTGAGGCGGCGGAGTTCGCCCGTGGTGTCAGCGAGGTGGATAATTGTGTCGGCGGGCGCCACGGCTCCGCCGGTGGAACGTTGGTGCCACGACAGGCCACTGCCGCTGGCTTCTGCGGCGACTTCGGCGCGGCGTTCGGAGTGACGCGGGACGAGGAGAAGGCGGACATCTGTGCCGGCTTCGCGCAGCTCACGCACGCCGCGGATGAGCAGCGTCTCTTCGCCTTTCCAGGTGGAGGAGCCGAGCACCACCACCGTCCGAGGATCATCGCCGAAGCCGAGGTCGGCACGTAGCCGCTGACGTTCGTCGGCGGATATCGGCGCATCACTGGAGACGTCGAACTTAATATTACCCGTGAGCGTCGCGGCGAAACCGAGTTCACGGAAACGGCGCACATCCTCCTCGCTACTCGCGGCGATTTGCTGGAAATGCCCGAGCACATACGCGGAGAGTTTCCTTAAGCGCAGATGGCGCTCGAAGGACTTGTCGGAGATACGGCCGTTGATGAGGTAGGCTGGGACGCGGCGGGCACGAGCTTGCGCGAGGTGTTCAGGCCAAAGCTCGCCCTCAACGAGGACAACGGCGTCGGGCCGGATGCGCCGCCAAGCCAAGGCGCTGCAGGGCCAGAGGTCCGCCGGGAAGATGCCGATGTGATCAGCGACATCAGCGTAGCGCTCCTGAGCCAGGCGAAAACCGGTGCTGGTCGTGGTCGTCAGGATAATCTCAGCCGCGCCCGCGGACTTGAGTTGGCGCAGGAGGGGGCCGATGGCCTCGATTTCCCCGACGGAGACAGCTTGGATCCAGAAGCGTCGTTTTCCCTGTGTTTTAGGGCCTAATTGCGGGAAAAACCCCAACCTTTGGGTAAAACCGGAGCCGTAGCCCCCCCGTCGAAGCATCCGCCAAGCGTAGTAGGGGAGCGCCGGAATCAGCAGCAAAGGGAAGAGTATCCGGTAGGCCCAAGACATTGCGTTAGGCTGAACGTGCGGAGGGCTGGGAGTCTGTCAGTTCCAAAGGTGCCCCTTTGGGCTGATTTTCCCGCTTGCACCAGGCGGGCAGGGGTGTTTGAACCCACTTTCCACCGTTTGAAGCGACCGCAGATTGCTTCGGACATAAAACCAAAAAACCAGTCAGTCCCCCTGATCCAATGTCCCCTCCTTCTGCAGGAAAAGGGATACGGAGCCAAAAAACATGAACATCACAGTCAAAGACCTCCTCGATGCCGGCGTCCACTTCGGACACCAGACCCGTCGCTGGAATCCCCGCAGTCGTCCGTACATCTTCGATCACCGCAACGGTGTTTCGATCATCGACCTTGAGAAGACGCACGCGTGCCTCGCCGCCGCCGCCGCCTTCATCGAAGACACCGCCGCCAAGGGCAAGGAAGTGCTCTTCGTCGCGACCAAGCCTCAGGCTCAGGACGTCGTCCGTCAGGCCGCCAAGTCGACGGGCATGCCCTTCGCCGTGAATCGTTGGCTCGGTGGTACGCTCACCAACTTCGCTACCATCAAGCGCTCCCTCGACAAGTATCGCACCTACCTCCGCATGGAGCAGGACGGTTCCCTTGCCAAGATGCATAAGAAGGAAGCCGCTGCCGTGAAGCGCGAGATGTCACGTATGACCCGTAACTTCGAAGGCCTCCTCGAATACCGCGAACTCCCGTCCGCGATGATTGTCATCGACACCAAGCTCGAAGAGATTGCCGTCAACGAAGCTGTCCGTCTCGGCATCCCCGTGATCGGCCTCTGCGACTCGAACTCCGACCCGACCCTCCTTAAGTTCCCTGTCCCGGGCAACGATGACGCCGCGAAGTCCATCCGCCTCGTGGTCGAAGTCCTTACCCAGGCCGTCCAGAGTGGTCTCGCGCGCCGCAAGGCCGTGACCCAGGATCGCAAGACCGTGACCCCGGTCGCCCGCCAGAACACCGGCGAGTCCGTCCAGCCCGAAGTCCAGATTTCCGAAGAGCTGCTCAAGGCCAACGAAGGTTCCGACGCCGTCGAAGGCGCCGCTCCGGCGAAGCGCCCCAGCCCTCGTAAGTCCAAGTAATCCGACCATGTCCGCTATCACCGCTCAGACGGTCAACGATCTGCGCCAGCGTACCGGCGCGGGTCTGATGGATTGCAAGAAGGCCCTCGTGGAAGCCAACGGCGACATGGAGAAAGCCGTTGAAATCCTCCGCATCAAGGGAGTCGCCACGCGCAACAAGAAGGCTGACCGCAAGGCTAGCGAGGGCATCCTCGCCGTCCAGGTCTCCGCCGACGGACGCAACTCGACGCTCCTCGAACTGAACTGCGAAACCGACTTCGTCGCCAAGAACGAGAACTTCATCGCTCTCGCCAAGGAGCTCGTGGGCCAAGCCGCCGCCAATGGCGTCGATGGTTTCCTCGACCAGCCTTACCACGCCGACAAGGCCCGCAAGGTGAACGATTACCTGAACGATCAGGTGCTCAAGATCGGCGAGAACCTCAAGGTCTCCCGTGTCCTGAAGTTCGAAGCCACCGGTGTGGGTCGCGTCTCCGCGTACGTCCACACGGGCGCTAAAATCGCCGTCCTCCTCGAACTGGGCCTGAAGACCCAGGCTGCCGCCGCTAACCCGGAAGTCGCCGAACTGGCTCGCCAGCTCGCGATGCAGGTCGTCGCTAATAACGCCCGTTTCGTCCGCCGTGAAGACGTCTCCGCCGACGTCGTCGCCAAGGAGCGTGAAATCGCCACCGAGTTCACGAAGTCTGAAGCCGATAAGGCCATCGATGAAGCCAAGCGCATCGTTGAGGACTACAAGGGTCAGCTCGTCGAACAGAAAGCCGCGAACGACGCCGAAGCCATCGCTGAACTCGAGAAGCGTATCGCCGTGGGCGAGAAGCAGATCGTCGCCGCCGAAGGCCGCAAGAAGGGCCAGCTCTCCAACATGGAGAAGATTATCTCCGGTCGCGTGGATAAGTTCTTCGCTGAATCCTGCCTGCTCGAACAGGCTTACTTCCGCGATCCGGACCAAAAAATCCAGGACCTCATCGCCGCCGCCAAGAATAAGGTTGGCGAGGAAGTCTCGATCGTCCGTTTCACCCGCTTCCAGGTTGGTGAGACCGCCGCCGAGTAAGTTCCGCTGAGTTCGGCTATCAAGGCCGGCTACCGCAAGGTGGCCGGCCTTTTGCTTGGCTTGCTTACACCGTCGTCACGGATAGCCTGAGGGGATGAAGTTTCGCGCGGATATCTTCTGGAACTCGGCCTGTGGCCGTTGTCCGGATTGTGGTGCGAAGACCCGAAGCGTCTCCGACCGGACGGGCTGGCTGGCCCGCCTCTGGGATACACCGGCCACCTGCGGTGGCTGCGGCATGACGCTCCGCCGCAAGGAGGGTTTCTTCCTCGGCGCGATCGTCTGGAATTACGGACTCACCGCCTTCGGCGTCTTGCCGTTGGTACTATTGGCGAAAAGTTTGGAATGGATCGGCTCGGACGGGGCCATCCGTCTCGCCATCGGCGCAATCTTCCTGGTGCCGCCGCTTATTCATGCGTTCTCCTGGCGCCTGTGGATCGGCACCTACTACGCGTTCCTGTCCGATCAGCTCCCGTCCGGCGGACGTCGCCTTGACGACTGATCAGGTGCGCCGCGCGGACATCCGGCGCACCAGTTCGACGAGGAAGGCCGTGTCGCCCTTGGTCGCGCGGAGGTGACCGACGGTCTCGATTGTCAACGCCTCGATGCGCTGTTTCGTCGCGCTGACACCATGCATGGCTGTATAAGTGGATTTGCCGTTTTCGGCATCGGCCCCGACGGGCTTGCCGAGCTCGGCGGCGTCAGCGGTGAGATCGAGGAGGTCGTCGACGAGTTGGAAGGCGATACCGGAGGCGCGGCCAGCGAGGCGGAAATGTTCGACGTCGGCCGCGGAGGCGCCGCCGACCATCGCGCCCATCGCGAACGAGGCACTGAGCATCGCGGCGGTCTTGCCGAGCAGGATAAATTCAATCCGGTCGGCGTCATTCTCTTGCCCATCCATATCTTCGGTCTGTCCGCCGACGAGTAACCTAGAGCCTGCGGCCAGGGCGAGTTCTCGCACGAGGTCGGTAGCGAGGGATGGCTTGGAAGCGTAGCCGGTAGCGAGGAGTTCGAAGGCGAGGGGCTGTAATGCGTCGCCGGCGAGCAGGGCGGTGGCCTCGTCAAAGGACTTGTGGCACGACGGGCGGCCGCGGCGCAGGTCGGAGTCATCCATGCACGGCAGGTCGTCATGGATCAGCGAATAAGTGTGGATACACTCTAGCGCTATCGCAGCGTGGGAGGCGTCGGCCTGCGGCGCGAAGGCCATGGCGGAGGCGAGGCAGAGGACCGGTCGCAGGCGCTTGCCGCCCGCTTCGAGCGAATAGCGCATCGCTTCGTGTAGTCGTTCAGGGCGGGTCGTGGAGACCGGCGTCAGCAGACGAAGCGAGGCTTCCGCCTGGTCGATAAGTGCCTCGTGCCGTGACTGAAACAGCGAGGCGTCCATCGGTTATTCGGCGTCGGCGCCGAGTTTGAAGAAGGTCGCCGTACGGCCGACGGTGCCGATCACTTCACTTTCAGTGAGCTTGGCCAGCTCCTGGGCCTGCTTGTCCATCTCTTCGCGTTCGGCGGTGAAGCGGACCTTGACGAGGTCGGCGTTACGAAAGGCTTCGGCGAGGAGGTTGGCTATGCCAGTGTTTACGCCGGCCTTGCCGACGAACACCTTGGGGTCGAGCGTCTGGGCTAGGCTGCGCAGCTTGCCGCGTTCGGCGCCAGTGAGGCGGGGTTGGTCTTCAGAGCCTGATTCCATGTCTGCTATGACGCTCTGGCGGGGCAGGGGAGTCAACGGACTAATCGGCCGATTCCCGCTTGCCCGCCTACGTATCAGGACTCTTGAATGCGGGATGCTCCTGCAGAACAACGCTTTCTTCGTCCGCGAACAGGTGGCCGTCCTCCGTTTCGCCGACGCTTATGACCTGCTCCATCCGGTCTCCGGTCAGCCGCTTGGCCTGGCTCAGGAAAAGCCTAAGCTGAAATGGCTGCGTCTTTTGGTGAAGAAGCAGATGCTTCCCACGGAGATCGTCGTCACCGAAGCGGATCAGCAGACCGTTGCCTTGCGCCTTGAGAAGGGTTGGTCCTTCTTGACATCGCAGCTCACGATTTTTGACGCGCAGGGTCGCAAACTGGGTTCCCTTCGTAACAAGCTCTTCTCCCTGTCAGGCAAGATCCTGCTCGAGGACGCCGAGGAGCGTCCACTCGGTGAGTTCAGTGGGGGCATCTTCAGCTGGACCCGTCAGTTTAAGGATCCGGCCGGCGTCGTTATCGGCACCATGGACAAGAAGTGGGCTGGGCTGGGGAAGGAACTATTTACCTCAGCAGACAACTACCACCTTGAGGTGGCCCCGGAGTTCGCCGGACAGCCAGCCAAGGTCGCCTTGTTCTTGGCAGCTTGCCTGTCCTACGACGTCATTTTTGCCGAAAACTGAGCCCTTCTGGCCTGTGAATAAGTGATCCTGGTGGGGGATTCCTGCTTGCTAAGGGAGTGGGGGATTGTCATTTCCATGGGTCAACTTCGTTAGGGAGAGGGGCGGAGCCCTTCTCACGCTGGTCGGTAGGCGAAAGCCTATTCCAGACGGAGAGCCCGGCTAATCGGCGGGGCTTTCGGGAATCTCTCCCAGGTCGGCCATCATCAACCCAAAACTAACCACCACCATGTCCGTCAATAAGTCTGAAGTCATCAAGAAGCACCAGCAGGATGCCAAGGATACCGGCTCCCC
>Ga0209500_10001541_pt1 | contig 17209 bp, 17 predicted proteins | sample S_140212_EF_Meta_FD_187323 | JGI IMG/M metagenome (GOLD analysis project Ga0209500, IMG submission 187323) | Freshwater microbial communities from Lake Simoncouche, Canada to study carbon cycling - S_140212_EF_MetaG (SPAdes) (version 2) | ecosystem: Environmental > Aquatic > Freshwater > Lake ... | reverse complement strand
CAAGCTAAGCCTCGAAACCAAAAAAATATCTGGTCTCTTTCTGGCTGGCCAGATGAACGGCACCACAGGCTACGAGGAAGCCGCCGCCCAAGGGCTGATAGCTGGCATTAACGCAGCCCGTAAGACTCAAGCCAAAACCCCCTTCATACTCGATAGAACCGAGGCATATATAGGGGTGCTAATCGAAGACCTTGTAACCAAAGTTCATGTCGAACCATACCGAATTTTTACTAGCCGAGCCGAGTATCGGCTATTGCTTCGTAACGACAATGCCGACCTCAGGCTCAGCGCCAAAGGCCACGCCGTCGGGCTCTTGCCTTCGAGTCGCCTGAAGCGCGCCGAACAAAAGCAGATAGCAATCGATAGCGCCCTAAAGCTCTTAAAGTCTAAAAAATTGCGTCTCGGTGGGCGGAGCATTACAGCCTACGATTACCTCAAGCGGCCCGAAAACAACCTCGAAACCATCAGGCTGGAGTTCGGTATTGAGGTTACTGGTGAAATTGCCGAGCAGGTCATTTCGGAGGTCAAATACAGCGGTTACTTCGATAGGCAAAAACGCGAAGCCGAACGCCTTAAAGACCGCCAAACTCAAGTATTGCCTAGCGACATGGACTATTCGACTATCAAGGGCTTGCGCAATGAGGCTCGGCTGCGACTCCAGGAGGTACAGCCCGCCAATATAGCCCAGGCCGGCCAGATACAGGGTGTCACACCAGCCGACTTAACAATAATTTTGATCGCCGTTTATAAACAGGCTCACAGCCTTTGAGGTAATCTGGTATAATAATTCAATGTTCGATCTCAACAGTCTTCTAAAAACAGTCGGTTATGCCGGTATATTTGCGATAGTCTTTGCCGAATCGGGCCTTTTGGTCGGGTTTTTCTTGCCCGGCGACAGCCTGCTTTTTACAGCTGGCTTCTTGGCTTCGCAAGGCTTTTTTAATATCGCTTTGTTGTGCTTTATTACCTTTGTAGCAGCAGTAGTGGGTGATAATGTTGGCTACCAATTTGGCAAAAAAGTCGGCCCGCGCCTTTTTAACAAAAAAGATTCGTTGGTTTTTAGTGCCAAAAATGTCGAAAGGACACAGGCATTTTATAAAAAACACGGTGGCAAAACCATAATCATAGCGCGCTTCATACCTGTTGTGCGCACTTTCGCTCCCGTCATTGCTGGCGTTGGCAAAATGGAGTACAAGACCTTCTTTATTTTTAATATCATCGGCGGATTGATCTGGGGAGTTGGGGTAACAATGCTCGGCTACCTTATTGGCAATGCCATTCCGGATGTCGATAAATACCTAATACCGATAGCCCTAGTGATAATCCTAATCTCGATAGCTCCAGCGTTGTGGCATATTTTAAAAGACCAAAACAAGCGTGCCGAGTATCTCGGCCACGTCAAGCGCTCGCTTGCCAAGCGCAAAAATAAAACCAAGCCTAAGACTAAGACTAAGGCTAAGGCAGATTCCGACTCGGAACCAATCCGAAAAGGGCACAAGTAGTGGCTGCTAGTTTGCACAAAATAAGTACTCTCCAAAATGGCGTCCGAGTCGTAACTCGCACCATGGACGACACCGAGAGCGTAACGGTGGCTTTTTTTGTAGGAGCCGGTGGACGCTACGAAGATATGCAAACCGAATACGGCTCAGCCCACTTTTTGGAGCACCTGCTATTTAAGGGCACCACCAAGCGGCCTGAGGCCAGAATTATATCTGAAGAAGTCGATTCGGTAGGGGGATACATGAACGCCTATACCGCCGAAGATCACACCTGTTATTATATTAAGCTTCCCAAAAACTACGCTGGCTTGGCTTTTAATATTCTGGCCGATATCCTAACCGATCCGCTTTTTAAGCCAGAAGAGTTCGAACGCGAACGGGGCGTGATACTCGAAGAGATGAATGTATATAAAGACGACCCAGGCCGCTATGTATTTGATTTGGTGGGCGATTTACTCTGGCCCAAAGATAGTCTGCGCACCAATGTGATAGGTACCCCAGAAATAATCCAGGCCATGCCACGCCAGATAATTATCGACTATTTTAAGAGCCTGTACTGTATGGATAACCTCGTGATATCGGTGGCCGGCAATATTAGTCACGCCAGAGCAGTTGAGCTGGCCGAAGAGTTGCTGGGCTCATTTAGCACCAAGGCACGCCGTGGCTACGAAAAAATCAAGCACCCTCAATCTGATAAAATAACTAATATCATCCACCAAGACACCAACCAGTCGCACATCATTGTGGCTGGCCGAGCCCCGCAGATCGACGCTAGCGATGAATCCTCGATGAAAATCCTTAGTACTTTGCTCGGCTCAGGTATGAGCTCGAGGCTGTTTTTGAATGTTCGCGAGCGCAAGGCTCTGGCCTACACCATCTATATGAGCTATAGCAACTTTGTAGATACTGGCAAATTTGAAATATACGCCGGAGTTAGCAACGACAGGGTCGATGAGGCAGTTGGTGCCATTGCCGAAGAGCTAACCAAGGTCCGCATCGAGGGCATCGAGCGCAAGGAGCTCGAGAAGGCCAAAGAGCAGGTTCGGGGCCGGATGATTATGGGCCTCGAAAGCAATTCGGCTGTTGCCGATGTTATGGGTAGCGATATGATAATTTCTGGCAAGGTCTGGACTCTCGAGGAGATGCTAGCCGAGATCGACGCCGTCACCACCGATTCGGTGGTCGAGTCGGCTCAAAAGTACCTCCAGACCAATGATTTGCATTTTGCGGCCATTGGTCCAATTGAGGAAGCCAAAATAAAAAATATAGAACAATTATTGCGCAATAAATAAATTTAAAAAAAGGAGTAAAAAATGGAACAATCATTGATACTAGTAAAACCAGATGGTCTGCAGCGCGGCTTGGTTGGCGAAATCGTTAGCCGATTCGAGCGCAAAGGTCTGAAAATAATAGGCATCAAAATGATAACTGCCAAAGACGCAATGCTTGAAGAGCACTATGCGCATCTCGCAGATAAGCCTTTTTTTGGTGACATCAAGGCTTTTATGAAGAGCTCTCCTATGGTGGCAATTGCGCTCGAGGGCAGCGAGGGCAGTGTAGCAGCTATCAGGGTATTGGTGGGGCCCACTAGGGGCCACGAAGCTCCAGCAGGTACGATTCGGGGCGACTTCGGCCTATCGGGCTCTAATAACATTGTGCATGCCTCGGATAGCGTCGAAAATGGCAAGGTCGAGCTTGCTCGATTTTTTGCTACCGACGAGCTCTTTGACTACGTCAAGACCGAGTCGCAGCACGTCTATGGCAACTAGTACAAGCTGCCAGATAATTATTGGTAACTAAAGGTTAAAGCCCCGCTCAAGATATATCTAGAGCGGGGCTTTTGGTTGTGGCTGACTAGCTTTGAACCGTGAAATTGATGACCTCTCCGGAGGTCAGTATTTCAAAATCTTGGTAGATCTTGCTACTGGAGCTGGTACGACGCCTCCAGCGGCTTCTTGCAAATCGACTCCTGTCGATATGCTGTTTGTGCTTTCTGCGTGATTTTTGCTTGCGCGAGCTATGCACTTTCTGCGGACCATTTGTGACTGCCAAGTTGTATCATTCCTCCTGTGAGGTTTGCTGAGTACACCCACGGTTGATGGGTTGAGTACTAGGTTAAAACTTATTGAATTTTATGTCAATAAAAATCTTTGGGGCACTCTTTATTATTGCAAACGGCTAACTATATACGCTCCTTATGCGCCGCTAGCAGATAGCTGCAGCAATAATAATTGTTTTTTTTAACTAATCTCATTAACTAATCTCATTAACTAATCTCATTAGCTATCACTTTTGCCGTCCTTCACCGACATCGAGACCCAAGAAAGCAACAGGCTAGCGGGCTAATAAAGTATTTAAGAATTGTTTGAAGACCTGACGCATTAGCAATCAGGGCAAGTTTATTCTTAAATCAGATTGCCTGGTAGTCTGGGGCGCTTATTGGGGCGAAGCACAGTCGGTTGGTTTTGCTCCACTTTTGGCAGCAAAAGTGGTATTTAAGTAGTGAATTAAAATAATACTAGCCTAGAGCATCTAGAGGACAGAGGGCACTTATAAAAAAATACAATTAAGGCTTTGGTGCCCTGGGAGGGAAGGCGTCCGCCGCGGCGGACTTCTTCCTGCGGTGCTCGGGAAGTATTGAAATAAATTTCATACTTACCCTGTGCTCCTCGTACACCGAACCCTGTGTTCGATCCCCAACAAAATACCAAAGCCTACTAACCAAGAGGGTTAATAGGCTTTGGTGCCCTGGGAGGGAATCGAACCCCCGACGCTCTCCTTAGGACGGAGACGCTCTATCCACTGAGCTACCAGGGCTTGATACCAGAGTATTATAACCTAGCAACTAGCAGATTGACAACAATGAGCTTAAGTTGTATAGTATAGGTCACTAGTTTGCATCCGGCAAACTCGCACCTAAGGTAGGCAAATTGCCAAACATATATGTTACCGCTTCCACCAGATATGGTGACGCAAGAGTGAGAATTTCCAAGCAGCAGTGGGATGTCGCAATCAGTGGCAGCAAGGGCAGTACTAATGCCAGAGCTTATATAGCAATAAAGGTGAAGAGCCGCCTAAATGAGGCGGGTGCAATCCTTATTTGGCTTAGCTGGGACGAAATCTCTTTCGGGCCGATCAGCTCCCAAAGGGAGCCAGAAAGTCCATCCCAGCCACCGCCGTCTGCTTTGGCCCAGCACAATGCAAGGGTTTCTGAGATGGCCAAGCAGGCCGAGGTCATGATTACCGATGAGGATTTTGAGGAAGCCACAAGGCTTTTTCCTGAAGCCTTTGGCCTTACTGCACCCTCGCCGCGTTTCGACGCTTGTGGGTGTGTCCCCCGTCCTATCACAGCAATGTGATGGGGTGGGGGTTTTTATTTATCTGCGGTTTTAAGTTACAATAAAGCTTATGCAACAACACAAAAAAGACCGTGTTCGTAAGCGGGTCTCAATTACATCAGAAAACGAGCAGGTCTTAGCCGTCGAGAGGCAGTTTCCGATTGTCCTGAGGCGTACGCTTATATACGGGCTGCTAATTGTACTGGTGGCAATCATCCCCTGGGTTATCGCCTTTGGTACAATGGCTAGCTGGCTCGCCGTCTCATACTTCTGGATGGCAATCTGTGGCGGAGTACTGTTTATGTTTTGGCTACGCAGCTGGGTTGGTTGGCATTACAGCGTTTATGTCCTCACCAACCAGCGACTTATGGTGGTTAAACAGAGCGGTTTTTTTTCGCGAGATGTTGCTGATTTGGCCCTGCACAACATCCAAAATGTTAATTATTCTATCAAGGGCTTGCAGGGTGCGATGTTCGGCTTTGGTACGCTGAGTATCGATACGATGTCAGGTGCAGGTTCATTAAAACTCAGGTATGTTCATAAGCCAGCCCATTTCCAAAAGTTAATTATGTCGGCAGTACACAAAAGTGGGCCTGTCTCGGATCAGCCGAGTTCGACAAAAGACGAGTAGCAATGTAATATATAATCTATTAAAGAAAGGGTGGTAAAAGTGCCTAAAGATCCAGATATCAAATCAAGTTCAGTCAAGAGTACTGCCAAAAAGGGTAGTAAATTTAAGATTTCCAGTAAGCCCAAATCTGAAACCAAAAAAACATCAGTCAAGCAACTCAGCTTTAAAGATAAAATTAGCAAAATAGGCGTCAAGACCGGACCAAAAAAGAAGTCTATTGTTGTGGTGGCATCTGCCGCATTAGTAGCTCTTGTTGTAACAATCGCAGTCTTTGGGGTTTTTGTGTACAAATACAAATCTTCCGATAGGGCCGTTAAAATTGCCAGCAAAATAGTACCTTACCCAGTAGCAAGCATTAATGGTAATGTATTGTGGAATACAGTCACTTATAACCAATATCTGTTCGAATTGGCCTCGATCCAAAAATTCTACCAATCGCAGGGGCAGGATCTAACAACTCAAGAGGGCAAGCAGAAGCTCGAGCAGCTAAAAAATGATATCATTACGCAACTCGAGGATAATGAGATCATCAGGCAGCAGGCCCAGAAGTATGGAATTAAGGTTTCTGCTAAGGAAATATCCGACCAATACGACGAGCTAGTCAAAAATGCCGGTGGAGTCGAGAAAGTCAAAACTACTCTTGATAAGCTCTATGGCTGGACTGTTGCAGACTTTAAAGAAAAAATCCAGCAGAGTATTGTCCAAAAGAAGCTCGCAGAGAAGATTTTGGCAGACGATGCGCTGAATCAGCCTGCGAAGAAACAGATTGAAGACATCAAGAATCAGATCACAGCAGGGGCAGACTTTGCGGATCTGGCCAAGAAGTTCTCGGCCGATGGAAGTGCTAGCAATGGCGGAGATCTTGGGCTAATCAGCAAGGGTCAGACCGTACCAGAATTTGAAGCTGCCGCATTTGCACTAGGCGAAGGCCAGATCAGTGGCGTAGTCAAAACCCAATATGGTTATCACATCATTAAGGCTACAGGCAAAGAAGGCGAGCAAGTTCGCGTCAGCCACATCCTAATAAAAGGTGCTGATCTTGAGAGCTGGCTAAAAGACCAACGTGCTAAGGCTCGTATAGTTCAATACTTTAAGCCATAGCTCAAGCCAATGGTCAGAGCTCGACTTAAAAAACTCAATAGCTATAGTAAATTCGCTCTTGTACTGGTGCTGGCTAGCTCGATTGGGCTAGCCGCATCGTTCATACTGACGCTCGAGAAATTCAGTTTACTCAAAAACCCTGTCACGGTACTTAGTTGCGATTTAAACCCAGTCGTAAGCTGTGGCTCTGTAATACAATCCAAACAGGCCGAGGCCTTTGGATTTGCCAACCCTCTGATAGGGCTGATTGGCTTTGCAGTCATTATAACCATCGGCATGGGGATTTTGGCTGGAGCCAAGTACAAGCGCTGGTTTTGGCTCGGGCTCGAGTCGGGAGCAGTTCTAGGTGTATTATTCAGCCACTGGCTGGTGTACCAGAGCATTTTTGTGATTCAAGCCCTTTGCCCATTCTGTATTGTGGTTTGGGCGGTTGTAATAGCCCTACTAGTGCTCGTGACGCGCTTTAACCTCCAAGAGGGCAATATTAAGCCCCCGCAGGTACTTAAGGGGCTCTCACGGCTGCTTGTTAGCTACCCTTGGATAGTGATAGGCTCATGGTATCTGATAATTGCTTTATTGATACTAAGTCACTTTTGGTACTACTGGAAAACGCTGTTTTAATTAGCATGCCAGCAGCTCACAAAACTATTGGGCAGTCTGATTTAAGAATAAACTTGGCCTGATCGCTAATCGGCCATCAATAATAATTATCTTTTTAACTAATCTCATTAATCATCACTTTTGATGGCAAAAGTAATATAAAACCAACCGACTGTGGCTCACTCCAATAAGCGCTCCAGACTACCGAACAATCTTTATCCAGAATAAACTTGCCCTGAATGTTAACACTTCAGGGCTTCAGACAATCCTGGATAATGATTAGTCCGTTAGCCTGTTGCTTTCTTGGTGATCGATGTCGGCAAGGCAGAAAACAGATGACAGACAACAGGCAACGGAGGTCAGATGCGCGCTTACGTCTGCTGTATTCTGTCTCGAGCTATCATCATAAAAAAATACCACCTTTCGGTGGTCTTCTTTTATGGCGGGCCCGACCGGATTTGAACCGGCGATCTCCTCCGTGACAGGGAGGCGTGATAACCACTTCACTACGGGCCCATCGCTTCAATGAAATAATTTAGAGATTGTCTGATTATTCAAAAAGCTAAATTAACCTGATTATCTTAACAAAAAAAGCCCGATTATTCAATGCCTTAGCTGAAGATCGCCTTTTATGCTTGACATTAGTACTTATGTTTGCTAGTATATAGCCTTATCTGGTAGGTGGAGACCATCAGGTAATAAATCACTTCATACTAGTCAATAGGAGGAAGTGGCTTATTTTTTACAAAAAAACAAATATATAAAAACAAAAAGGAGCTAATAATGTATTCGAAAACCGCTATGTTAACATATTATCAAGTATCAAGACCACGAAAGGTTAAAGTGAGGGTGGTCAAGGCACATGCCCATGTGCCGTATTTGGGCAATAGTAACGTTGTAGACACCCGTAAGCAGCTCAAAACAGCTACTTTTGGAGCTACATTCTTCGCTAGCAGAGCGCAAACTCAAGCTAGCGAGTACGACAAATGGCAGGCGCTTAATGATAAGCTAAAAAAACAGCTTATCTAGCCTTTCTTCATCGGCCAATAAAGGTATATTTTAGAATATCCTAGTCCTAAATAAATACACTATTAATACTAGTGTATTTTTTAGTTTTACCCCCTCTAGCTATCAGGACTGACTCTTGAGTAATTGGGTTAGTTTGATTACTATTATAGGGCGTTAATAGTATATAACTAGTTTTAGCCCAAGAATCCGCAAAAACACCTCGAGCTAAGCTCTAAAGACAAACCATGCCGATGTAGCTCAGTTGGTAGAGCGGCGCTTTCGTAAAGCGTAGGTCAGCGGTTCGATCCCGCTCATCGGCTCCATGACACAGCTAAAAACCCAACTACCTAAAAGCCACTATATTCTGGTATAATTAGGTCTATAAAACAATGAACACAGATAAAAAACCTAAGATGCAAATTGCCAGCCGATCGGTCTATAAAGACGGCTGGTTTTTGAGTTTGTGTATGCTAACGCTAGTCGTGGTGCTATTTAATGTGGCTTGGGCGCTTATAAACATCAAGCAAACTCAAGTCCAGATCCCAATTCGTTTTTCGAGTCTCACTAATTTTGATCAGCTCGGAAGCTGGTACCAGCTGTATGAGATACCAATAATTGCAGTTATGGTGCCGCTGGCAAACTTTGCTCTAGCCAACCTATTGCATCATCGTAACAGGTTAATTAGCATTTTTCTGATGATGGCCGGGCTGATGAGTTCGATACTGGCCACAGCTATACTAATTGGCTTCACAGTAATAAATTATGGCACAAATTAATAACAATCGCAGTACCCACACCACGCTAGCCGTTGGGCTGGCAGACAAACGCTGGTTTTACAGACTTTGCGAAATAATGCCCGGCGCACTGAGCTGGTCGCTATTAGCAAGCCCTATTCTTTTAAGCCTGGTATACCCTATTGCAGTGGCGTATTTTATTATAGCCTTCGATCTGTTTTGGCTCTTAAAGTCGATCCGAATGAGCTTTGGTCTCGTTGAGGGTTACCGTACCCTCAAGAGGTCTGAAAGAATCGATTGGGCCCATCGGCTAGAACAGCTCGATGATATCGACGCAGAGCTAGCCAAGGCCGTACTGAAGCTCGAAAAACTAGCGCGTTCGGGTGTTTTTGGGTTAGTTAAGCTAGGCAAGGACAAAAAAGAGTTTAGGGCAGCCAAAATAGAAGTCGATAGGCTAGAACGGGTGCTGGCACACAAAAGCACATTAATTAGCCCAGAAGACATTAGTCATGCAATTATTACAGCTGTTTATAACGAAAATCTCGACGTATTGAGACCTTCGCTAGAGGCAATTTTGAATTCCGAGTATGACCCCAAGAAAATAATATTTGTTTTGGCCTACGAAGAGCGCGGTGGCGAGCAGACGGCCAAAAACGCAAAAATACTTGAATCGGAGTATGGCAGTAAGTTTGGTGGATACTTGAGTATCTGCCACCCAGACGGAATCGAAGGTGAACTCAGGGGCAAGGGTGCCAATATTACTTATGCTGGTAGAATCCTCAAACAATATACCGAAGATCAAGGTTTGGACCCCCGCAATATCATCGTCACTACCTTAGACTCTGACCACAGACCAGACAAGAAATATCTTCCGTACCTGACCTACGAATACTGCACCAATCCTAGCCGAACTCATTTTAGCTATCAACCAATGGCGATGTTTTTTAATAATATTTGGGATGCACCGGCACCGATGCGAGTCATTGCTACCGGAAACTCGTTTTGGCTAATGATGGAAAGTGTCAGGCACTATCGGCTACGTAATTTTGCAGCTCATGCTCAAGGCATGCAAACCCTCATTGACACCGATTTTTGGTCGGTTACAACAATAGTTGAAGACGGCCACCAATACTGGCGAACTTTTTTTGCCTACGATGGCGACCATCTGGTGGAGCCGCTTTATATACCCATATACCAAGATGCCGTACTGGCCGATAACTACCGCAAAACCTTTCTCAATCAGTATAAACAGCTCCGCCGCTGGGCCTACGGAGCCAGCGATATTCCTTTTGTGATTACTAACAACATCAAGAACAAGCAGATCTCTTTTAGTAAAAAGTGGATTCAGTTTTTTAGACTCATGGAAGGGCACATTAGCTGGGCAACTGCACCGCTAATTCTAACTTTTGCAGCTTGGGCGCCACTCTTCCTGAATGAGCAGTTTAACCGGCAAGTTATAGCACATCAATTGCCAGTTGTGGCTTCACGAATACTGACCCTCGCGTTAGTGGGGCAGTTTATTACTATCATGCTTAGTTTGTTGATGCTCCCTCCAAGGCCAAAGCATTACCGCAAGTCAAAGATTATCTTTATGGTCCTACAGTGGGTCTTGGTGCCGATTACTTCGATATTTTTTGGTTCCGCAGCCGCACTCGACGCACAGACCAGACTAATGTTCGGTCGCTATCCAAAGGCTTTTGATGTCACCGAAAAGGCTGTAAAAAAATGAACTACCTGCTGGGTTTAATCGCAGCCTTTGTAATATCAGCCTTACTGATACCGCCAGTGAAGCGCTTGGCAATTAAGCTAGGAGCAATCGACAACCCTAAAGAGGCTAAACGCAAAATACACCACAAAATAATGGCCCGTGGCGGCGGCTTAGCAATATACGCCGCTTTTATTTTGGTTAGCACAGCACTAATAGGGAGCTTTTCTAGGCAATTCGTTGGCCTAATAATAGCTGGTACAATGGTTCTGACTGTGGGGCTTATAGACGATATAAAGCGACTTAACCCATGGATAAAGTTATCGGTCCAGGTTTTGGCGGCGTTGGTGGCTAGCATTGGCTTCGGCATAACTATCGAAACTATCACCAATCCATTTGGCGGAAACCTGGTGTTTTCACAGTCCAACGTATCGCTGGTAATTTTTGGAATGCAGGTTAGCTTCAACTGGATTGCTGTTTCGCTTGCAGTATTTTGGCTGGTAGGTATGACCAATACGATTAACTTCTTAGATGGCATCGACGGCCTCTCGGGCGGCGTCTCGGCCATAGCGGCTGGAGTAATATTTTTGCTTGCAATAAGCCAGAAGGTTAATCAGCCATCAACTGCACTGATATCAATAGTTTTGCTTGGAGCTTGCCTTGGGTTTTTGATTTATAATTTTTATCCAGCCAAGATATTTAATGGAGATTCTGGTGCGTACTTTTTAGGAATGACACTCGGTATTTTGGCGATTTTCTCAGGTGCTAAGCTCGCCACTGCCGCTCTTGTCTTGGGTCTGCCAATCCTTGATGCAGTTTGGGCAGTAATACGCCGGTTGGCCCACAGGAAGTCGCCATTCACTGCCGATCGTGGGCATTTGCACTACCTATTCCTAGATGCCGGTTTTTCTCAGCGCCAGGCTGTGTTGTGCATTTATATGCTCTGCCTGATTTTTGGCCTGATTGGTATTCTTGGCACAACAGGACAGAAGTTTGTAGGTATTATCGCCATGTTGGTGGTCATGACTATGCTGCTAGCTGGGCTCACTTTTGTGAAGAGAAAAAAGCTTAGGAATTAAAATATTTTTTGTTAAAACCTGATTGACCAGCCATATCAGATATGCTATCATAATTTCTAAGAGGGAATACATAAAAAAGTGAAAAGCAAAAACCTTCAGGATTTGATCAAGAACCTACAAGTTTTTTACAAGTGCCCTTCCTGTGGCTCAAGTTATATTCACGACGATATAGCTTTCTTGGGGAGTGTTGAAGAGCATTGCTTTATGCAGCTTACTTGCCACGACTGCTCATTACCAGTGCTTGCCACAGTCTTTATGCAGTCAGAGCTAGATAAGGCTGGTAAACAAAATGGTTCTAAACTCGGCCGTAAAGCTGATCTTGGCTACCGAGAAAGAGCAAAGTTTATCGACAGAGGTCCTATCAGCTCACAAGAAATAGCAGCTTTTCATCTGTATCTAACTCAAACCAAAGCTCCCAGAAAATCTAAGAAGTCTAAATAATCTTAAAATAGTAAGGAATTTCAATGGAAACAATTCATATTACAGCAACTGTTCGTGATGTATTCGGAAAAAAACTCACAGAACTACGAAAAAACGGTCAGCTACCTGCTGTGGTTTATGGTAACAAAAAAGATAATATCGCAATTTCGGTCAATGCCAAGGAGTTCAAAAAGGCTTTTGCGGTAGCCGGCTACAGCACTATAGTAGAGCTGAAACTAGATGGTCAAACCAGCGAAAATGTACTAATTCATGATATTGCCACTGACCCACTTACTAGCGAGGTTGCACATGTTGATCTTTATAGAATCAATATGAATAAGATTATTCGCACCGAAGTACCACTCCACTTCACCGGCGAAGCACCTGCAGTATTCCAGCAAGAGGGAACATTGTTCAAGAACATCGAAGAAATCGAAGTAGAAACACTTCCTGCTACATTGCCATCACACATAGAGGTCGATATATCAGTTCTCGATGATTTCGCAAAGTCTATTCATGTCTCTGATCTTAAGGTTGAGGAAGGCGTAACTATACTAACCGAACTAGATCAGCTCATATGTAAAGTAGAACCACCTAGAAGCGAAGAAGAAATCGCTGCTCTAGACGAAGAAATAGGCGATACTATACCTGAAGGTGCCGAAGATGAAGCTGCTGAAGCAGGCGATACAGCAGGCGAAACAAAGGAAGGCGAGTCTAAAGAGGCTGATGCCAAATCAGCATCAGACGAACCAAAAGCCAAAGAGTAGATCTCAGAAGCCAGGCTCTATAATAAGCCTACTAACACAAAAAAAGACCCTACTGGGGTCTTTTTTTATTGGCTATCAGGCAGTCTTTAGTAGCTTATTGAGTTGTCTTTGGTTGCTTACCGTATTGTAGCTAGCCATATACTTCACGGCAGCACCAAGGCTAATTGGCTTAATAGTATTGAGCACAATTTTTATAAGCTCATTATTTGGCAATATAGTTATTCGTGATGAAACAATTTTTTGTTCTATATTGTCGATCAATAAATCTATGTTTGTGCTAGGGAGTTCAGAATCGTCAAAGACCATTATAATACTTTTTGTTAGAACTGATCGATTGTACGGCATCGTAGTATTTTGTGCAGGGTACTTAATGCTGAGCCAGCCCATAGAAGGTTTCTCATAGGTAGTTACAGAAGCATAGCACTTCTGGCATGATTTACGCCTCCACGTCTGCGTACCAGACTTGGTAGAGCGCGAATTGGTGGTTTTGAGGCTTTTATTTCCACAAATAGGGCATTTCATGTATATATGTTGTCATATAAGTATAAGAATTACTAGTGGAAAACTTTTTTTGACTGTGGATTGTCTTAAGATTTGTCTGTTTTTAACGTCAACTTGTTCGTATTATGTTTGCTTTATCACCTTTAAACCTGCATAATTAGATTATGCTTCCTGAATATTTAATCAAACCCCAATCCAGCCAGTATTCGACTATTTATATTGATATGAATTCGTTTTTTGCATCTGTTGAGCAGTTTTATAGCCCCCACCTGAGAGCTAAGCCCGTAGCTGTATCGACTGCACCATCTTCTGGGGGTAGTATTGTCGCAGCCTCTATAGAGGCCAAGCGCGCGGGAGTAAAAACAGGCACCAAGGTTGCTGAGGCCCGTATGATGTGCCCAAATATAGTGATTGTGCATGATAGCCCTAACTCCTATCGGCATATCCATCGGCAAATTATGCAAATACTACATGGTACCCCTTGCCATGTCCGTGCTAAGAGCATCGACGAGGCCTATCTGAAGGTTCCGTCATATCTACAGACCAGAGAAGGGGTTTTGAGCTTAGTGGAGGGTATTAAATCTAGCCTGATGGGCCTTTACGGTGAGCATATCCTATGCTCGGTGGGCGTAGCTAGCAATATCTGGCTCGCCAAGATGGCATCGAATAGCCAAAAGCCCGACGGCTTGGTGATGCTCGACAAAACCAACCTGGTTGGATTCTACGGAGGGCTGAGTTTGGTAGAGCTAACTGGAATAAACAGAAAAATGGCCCGCCGGATGTACGATATAGGCATCCAGAACCCTATAGATCTCTATAATGCGAGCTGGAAATACATCAATAACAAACTTGGCATTAATGGTGGTAAGTGGTACCTCAGGATGCGAGGCTTTGAAGTGGATATTGACGTTATAAAAGCCAACAAATCTATCTCCCACCAGATTACAACCATGCCGAACCCACCAGATACAATTGTAGGGCTTACAACGTATGCCAATAAGATAGCCATAACATTAGGGAGTAGACTCAGAAAAAAGAATCTAGCAGCTAGCGGGATATCAATCTATGTGCAATTTTTGGGTGGTAATTGGCAGGGCTATACCCTTAGCAATATTGCGTTTTTCAGATCAGATATAAAAATAATTTCTTTGACTAAAATGTTGTTAAAAAAACTAATAATAAGCTCCGAAGTTCGTAAAATAAGCATAACTTTATTTGGTATGGGCGATTCACGCCAGCTAGTGTTTGACCTTTTTGACCGTCAAAAAGAGCTGTCGTTGTCCTTGGCAGTCGATAAAATCAACAGCAGCTATGGCAACAACACCATAATGCCGCTTAGGAGCCTCATGGCTAGCCATATAGAGCTCAATAGAGTTGGGTTTGCTGGCGATTTGCTACGTGAAAACACATTTTAGCCAGCGCAAGCCACATCGCTCCAAAACCAAGGCTAGTGCTGGCAAAAGGGCGATCAAGATTGAAAATAACCATGAAATAGGTTAAAATCAGGCAATCGCGGGTCCTTAGCTCAGTTGGCTAGAGCGCTTCCTTGACGTGGAAGAGGTCAGAGGTTCGAGTCCCCTAGGACCCACCATAAAAGTATGAAAAAGATTACAAAGGCAATAATACCTGCCGCAGGTCTTGGTACGAGGTTTTTGCCACAAACCAAGGCTATGCCCAAAGAGATGCTACCTATAATAGATAAGCCGATTATTCAATATGTAGTTGAAGAGGCTGTTGCTGCAGGAATTACCGATATTATAATAGTTACAGGTATGCACAAGCGTTCGCTTGAGGACCATTTTGATTACAATGCCGAGCTAGAGAGTCGGCTTATCGAGACCGGTAAAGAGGATCTGGCAAAAGAAATCCACCGTATCGGAGATATGGCTAATTTTATCTACGTTAGGCAAAAAGGCCACTATGGCAACGGAACTCCAATATTGAATGCTTCACATTTGATTGGCGAAGACGAACCATTTCTTGTACTCTGGGCTGACGACTTCGTGGTCAGTAAAAAGCCAAGGGCCCAGCAGTTGGTTGAGGCCTACGAAAGGCTCCAGGCACCAGTCATAAGCCTGATAGAAGTGCCAGATAAAGATACGACTAAATATGGCATGGTAGATGTAGATAAGAGACTGGATGACAAGACCTTTAAGCTCAAAGATATTATAGAAAAGCCAGCCGCTGGCGAGTCACCAAGCAATTACGCTGCTGTTGGGGGCTACATCCTGACACCACAAGTCGTCAAGTTTCTTTCTGGCCTGAGCCCAGATGATAAAGGTGAGGTTTATCTTACTACTGCTCTTAGAAATTATGCCAAATCAAACGATCTGTACGGCTTAAAAATAGAGGGCAACTGGCACGACACCGGCAACAAGGAAAAATACCTAGAGGCCATACTCGATGTGGCGCTTGAAGATCCGGATCTATCTAAAGTAATCCACTCTTTCTTGGGTAAAAAAAATCGATAGCGCAATGGTAGAGGATTGTAAGTTTGGGTTTTCTACTACTGATAATGACAACATGAGCTTTGTTTATGGAGACGAGTCGAAAGTTGCGCAAGCAAGATCGAATTATTTGCGCAAACAAGGCATAGCAAATAAAGACGCTGTTTTTATCAAGCTAGAGCATGGTACTAGTATACATAGGGTGGGGCTACAGCATCAGGGGAACTTGCTTGATCCAGCTAGGCAGGACGAAATTATAGGTGATGGGCTGATTACCAATCAGCCTGGGCTTACACTTTTTTTGGTGGTGGCCGATTGCATTGGGGCCATGGTTTTTGATCCAATCAGCAAGTCCATTGGCTTAATTCATGCCGGTCGAAAGGGAATTGAGCAGAATATACTCAAAAAAGCGATTGACGCCATGAGCGTAGAGTATGACTCAGAGCCAAGTGATCTAATTTTGATTGCATCACCGTCCATATCTGCCGAATCTTATATTTTTGATGACTCAGAAGGAATCGATATGCAGTTTTGGGGCCAGGATGTATCAAAAGGCAAGGACGGAAAGTACCATATGGATATCAAATCTAGGCTTGAAGCCCAGGCGATCAAAGGCGGCATTAAAAAATCTAACATAACAATTAGCCCTATCGACACTTTTACAAATAAAAGTTATTTTTCGCATCGTCGTAGCATGGCTACCGGCGAGAGAGAAGGTCGGTTTGCTGTGTACGCAGTAATTAAAAGCTAGTTTGTAGCTAAGAATACAACGATACGAGTACGATTGATAATAAATCTAACTATGTCTTGATAAAAGTAGGCTTTTATACTAAAATTATAGATATCAATAAGAGCGTTTGAGCTAAAGTCTAACCAGCTTATGGCAAGCTCCGAAGCCTGATCGTACAGGGCAAAAAGAGAGATCCGCCACGGATAAGCCAAGTGGAACCTCCCAGTAGAACTGGGACTTGGCAGCAAAAGGCGGGTTTTTGTTAAAAAAAGAAAGGTATATATGCAAAATAAAGACAATCTTCATAAAATCAGACACAGCCTAGCGCACATCATGGCATCAGCCATCCAGAAACTACGGCCCGAAGCTAACTTCGGGGTTGGTCCCGCCATCGAGAATGGCTTTTATTATGATGTATTGGTTGATAACAACATTACAGAAGAGGATTTGAGCTCGATCGAAGACGGCATGCGTGAAATTATTGCTAGCAAAGTAGCATTTGAGCACGAAACCTGGCCAATCGATAGAGCGATTGAATATTTTGAGTCTAAAAATCAGAAATTCAAGGTTGAGCTGCTAAAAGATTTAAAGACCAAGGGTTCTACTGCAGTTAGCGACGCTGGTGATGCCGACCTTGCTGAAGGCGCAA
>Ga0209500_10001533_pt1 | contig 17237 bp, 16 predicted proteins | sample S_140212_EF_Meta_FD_187323 | JGI IMG/M metagenome (GOLD analysis project Ga0209500, IMG submission 187323) | Freshwater microbial communities from Lake Simoncouche, Canada to study carbon cycling - S_140212_EF_MetaG (SPAdes) (version 2) | ecosystem: Environmental > Aquatic > Freshwater > Lake ... | reverse complement strand
CAACTACGCTTTTTTAAGCAATGGACGCCTCGGCAACCAACTTTCCATACTCTATGGAATTTACGCTACACATAGTGATATAGACAAACTGTACCTCCCCCACTTTATGGAGTACAGTCACCACTTTCGGTGTGAAAAACTGTGTTCAGATGGCGATTTTCACAACCATCGTGGAGATTTTGTTGAAATCGACTGGTCATCCCACAACCTAATTCGGCCAGACAACTTTCTTGAATCAAGATTTACTGACCTATTCTTGACTAGGGATAGTCAAAGCAAAATCAGCGAAATGGTTGATGATCTTCCGAGAGGTAATCTTGTTGCGGTCCACATCCGCCATGGGGATTACAAGGAGTGGTGTGGTGGAAGCCACTACTTCACAAAAGAGCAGTACATTGACAAACTAATTAATACCATTGCCAACGCTGGCATCAACCACACTAAAGTTGTAATATTTTCAGACGAACAACAGGATACGGGATATAAATTTTCTTGGGATATCACCAAGGGAGATCCAGTGGTTGACATGTATCTAATGAGTTATTTCAACTACTTCATTAGCAGTTATTCAACATTCTCTGGCATTGCCATAGAGCTTGCGAAAAGTAGGGGAAACTTTGCGGCACGTTTTCAAATGGAATAATGGACATCTACAATCCAGCCCAAACGCCTAGCCTCTTTCCCATTGGTATGAACCCAGTCATGGCATTGGCGACACAGTGCAGCAAAGTGGTCGTATCGGCAGAGCCACTGGCCATTGCGCCCCGCCTTGTGATGGATGTCGTGGCTGGCTTTGTTTTTGCAACGCTCGCACTGTGGATGGAGGGCAAGATACGCATTCTTTACCTTGGAGTACTCGTTGTATTGCTTTGCGCGTTTAGGGGATGCTGCCCGCAGCCTGCCGTTTCTTTTTAGGGGTTTGTTTGAACGCTTCAGTGTGGAATTTGTCTGATTCATTGTGATTACAGTAGAATGGAAAAAATACGACGAGGAAAGGCCGAAGAACCAAGGACACTACCTTATCATCATTGAGGACGCAAGTTACGATGGAAAGAAAAGCGGGTTTCCAAGGTTTGGAGATGTCGCATACTACCATCCAGCCCACGGGTGGAGCGGATCGGCCCACACGCTTGAACAATCGATCAACTATTGGGCAAAATTCCCATGGCCAGATTTAAGACTGTTGTAACCATCATCAGTGAGGCCTTCAAATGCCCGATAGGTCCAAGGTTAAGACGTGGAACACCAATGCCAATGGAAAAACTTTACCAAGAGCGCGGAGGCTACTACTTTGATCCAGAGACAGAACTTGAGCTTGCCAATGAATGTGCTCAACAATTTGAAAAGTATATAACAACAGCAGAAGCATTAAAAAAGAAATTCAATAAAAAATGAACCTAGTATTTGCATACCACAACGGAGACGCGCAGCTTGCACTGAAATCCGCGCAGGCTATTACTGCGATGGGGATCAATATGCGCCACAAGGCTACTGTGTGTTGTTCCAACGATACACTGTTAATCGATGAAATAACACTTGAACTGCAAAAGTCCTTCCCGACTGTTGAACGTCTCATTGCACAAGATGGGTTCAACGGGTGGCCACTCGGTCCCAACCAAATGTTCAGTGATGCATCGGCCCACTGCTACGCCATAGAAGAGCCTTGGTACTTCTGGGAGCCAGATTGCGTTCCTATGGTTGAGCGTTGGATGGATAAACTTGAAGATGACTTCAATAGCAAGCCCGCCATTGTTGGATGCATGTACGAGGGAGGAGTGGCCCCAAGTGGGAAAAACGTATACAAGGCTATCGTAGGCAGCGCAATCTACCCTCACAATGTTTTGGACTACTGCGACCTAGCCAAAAATCTAAACAACTACAATCTAGCCTATCGCAACGCTGGAGTCATTCCAGAACCTTGGGATATCTACTGCCGATGGGAGTTTATGGCTATTGGGCGCAACACTCCTTTGATTCGAGCCTATTGGCAAAGTGTCAACTATCAGTGGCAAGGCAATGACGTACGTTTTTACGCACAAAGCCCAGAGGCCCATGAGATTCAAGAAGTAACATGTCCTGCAAGGATTGTAGACAAAGATGCCGCAGTCATCCACGGGTGCAAGGATGGGTCACTCCATCAAATGGCCATTAATCGCTTTGAAATGACTCAACCAATTTTGAAAGAAAAAGATACTACTATTTCCATCAAAACACCTTTAAAACAAACAGAAGGAAAAAAGAAGCGTAATATCAGTGACGAAGAGAGAAAAAGAAGGAGCGAGGCAATGAAAGCAATGCTTGCCAAAAGACGCCAATCTTTGATTGAACGCTCGGCCTAGTTGTGTGTCAAATCTCGTCATATGCAAGACATTATTTTTGAACCAGCAGCAGAAATGGCCATGCTTTCATGCTTGTGCCATGGGGGAGATGATACTCAATCAGAGATGATGGAGAAGCTCCGAGAGGACCACTTTTACACCCACGAAAATAGGCTCATCTTCCAAGCGGCTATGCGTATTGCTGCCAAGAAGATCCACATCAACTGGGTCAACATTGAGGATGAACTGAAGGCCAACGATCATTTTGATCTAGTCGGAGGGAAGCCAAAGATCATTGAGATCAGCACATTCTGCCCCAATGGTAAGAAGTGGAATCGGTATTTCCCAAAACTGGAAGAAGCCCGCTATCGCCGTTCATTAGAGACATTGGCCAGTGATATTGTCCACAAGGCCCGCGACCGCCAGATCCACCTTCAAGAACTGAAGGAATGGAGTGAAAACTCAGTGATGAAGGCAGATTTCGTCATGGATAACGATGAAAGGCTTTGCGTTAAAAACTCGGTCAATACTGCGGCAGAGAATATTGAGTGCATGGCTCGTGGAGAGATGAAGCGCGGCCTTCCATGCGGAATTGGTGCTATTGATGACTTCTTAAACCTTGGGTTACGAGGCGGGGATATGGTGGTGCTCGCCGCCCGCCCATCAGTAGGAAAGTCATCTGCCGCCATGCAGATTGCAGAGCATGTTGCATTGGACCTCAAGAAGCGTGTGCTTGTATTCTCACTTGAGATGACATCCACTTCTTTGATGGAGAGGATGATTCGCTCTAGGGCTAAGGTTCCAGTTGCAACACTTCTGGCCAGAAGGGCAACTCGTGGACAACTCAACGACTTGAGCAATGCCACTCAAGAGATCATGGAGTCCAATATTTTGTGCGATGACAACGCTGGTAAATCCATAGGGTACATCAAATCTATATCCCGCCGCGCCCACCAGAAAGAGCCTCTTGACATGATCATTATCGACTACCTCCAGCTTGTTAAGGGAGACAGTCGCAGGAGCAAGGACAACAGGACATGCGAGATTGAAGAGGTGAGCAATGGGGTCAAGGAACTTGCAAAGAGCCTCAATGTTCCAGTGATTGCACTAGCTCAGTTGAATCGTGATCCAGAAAAGCGTGGTGCGGGAAAGCCCGCAATGAGTGACCTCAAGGGATCGGGATCACTGGAGCAGGACGCCGATATTTGTATCCTTATGAATTTGGCTGAAGAGGATATCAATGCCTATAGCCAAACCCCCACCATTGAGTTTATCATTGCGAAACAACGCGAAGGCCCGACTGGCGTTGGCAAGATGGTGTTTTGCAAGGACATTACTCGTTTTGAGACTGTTGAGGATTTTTCCAGCAAAATGACGGAAATTGAAGAGTATGAGTATCCTGAACATCATTAGGAATGTGGACTGAGACGGCATTGTAGCAGCCGCAGATCCCGCATGCTTTCAACTGTCCATCGGACTCTGTAACCCTAGCTCCAGCAATAGCTGGGATGAGTCCTGCAATCCCGCGACATCCCCAACATCCCGATGTCTCAATTTGATGGGGACAGGCCGCACAGATCCTAGCCCTACGTTCAGCCTCCTCTTGAGGAACAAGCGTAAGCCCGCCCTTGACAGCAAAAGAATACATGGACTTCACCCATTGTACCACTTCTTTAAACCCAATCTTTTGTTCAGCCATTGTGCATGGTTTACAATGTTCATTACCATGGAGTCGGCTGCAAAGAGCGTCTTCAATCTGTAGAACAATATCAACTGGAAGCATTATCCCACGATCCATGAGGCGTTGCTTGCAATTGTTGACCATGTCCCAGAAATCACCGCCCTCAACCCTCTCGTTAATTATCGGGCAAGTACACCACCAGTCACCAGCGGGAACGCTGTTCTTTACTGTGTAGCACAATCTTGGAACGTCACTCATTGACTACAAGCTCCGCTTCAAAAACATTGTCAGTGGGAATCTTCATTGATTCAAGTTTGGTGGCAATATTGATTTGTACTTGATTTGGAGCATTTTGTCCATCGTTGAAGTTGATGGATGCGGCCTCTGCAAGCTGTTTGATGTTCCTCATCATGCCAAGGGCTTCCATGCCATCTAAGTCTTGGGCTGCATCGGCGGCTTTGACAAGCACCTGTCCAGTAAGAAACTTGATAGACTTCTTCATGGCCTCCAACGAGGCGGTTAGATCGGAAAGAAGGGTTGGGACATTCTCATTCTCCCAAGGTGCTGGAGCGTTTTCATTGGTTAGCCTGTCACGACACGCCTTCCACCTCTGCATATCAACCCATGCCCTGACGGTTGAGAAACTTACATTTAGCTCTCTTGCAATATCGGCAACGTTCTGGCCCGCACAGTACATTGAGAACCCCTTGATACACTGGATACGCTTATCCTTGTCCATGGTAGCCATGTCTGGAGGAGGTGGGGTAAGACTTACAACAACCTCTTTTTCCCAAGGATAGGCCATCTCAACATCTGGATTGTTCTTCCAAATCTCCTTGTGTTTATCCCACTTCTCGTTTAGGATAATACCCTTCAAGTATTGCATCTTGTCGATGTCCAACTCTTTTAAAACCTCCGAAAGTGGTCTATCTGCTACATAAAGCCTGAATGCACACTGTTTTTTGTAGCGTCCTTCTGGTGAATCCCAATCAGTTCTTTTCTTGACCTTTTTTTTAACTTCCATTGGGACCATTGTATTATAAGTTTATTTTATGGCAAACGAAATCCCAGATCAGGGGGCTGTAGAGAAATACGGGAGATTGTGGTATCCGCGCCAAGGTTCCAAGGTTACAGAACTCCGTATTGAATTGGATGCCTTTATGGCCAGCCTAACCCCAGAAGAGGGCGGTCTTGGTAAATCCCGCCACTACAAAAATATTGTTTCAGCCATATGGCCAACATTTGCATGGCATAAATGGGCTGAACTCCGCGCACAGGCGTTTTGTATGAACAATGTGGACGAAGACCCAACCACGGGACAAAAGTACGTCAGAGGGGTTGTGGGGCTTGCGGGCGGCACCGACTCTGGCAAGTCGTGGGACATGGCCGCATTTGCGCTGGTCAATTGGTTTGCCGACCCTCTCAATACAATGTGTATTGTTGTATCCACAAGCAAGATTGATGCTAAACAGCGCATTTGGTCGGCCCTAGTCAAAATGTACAGAGAAGCACAGGGTCTAGGAATAGCTCCGGGTAGGCTCATTGAGTCTATGGACATCGTCAAATTGTCTGATGAGGAGGGTAAAGTTATAGACCCATTGGTTGGTGTATCCGATGCATCGTCAATCATGCTTTTGGCCGCTGGTGATGAATACAAGGATGACGCCCAAAAACGCTTACAAGGAAAGAAAAACAAGAGAATTATTTTAATAATCGATGAACTTCAGGACTGTTCTGCATCCGTAATTAACGAAGCAATCTGGGGATTTAAAGGAGCACAAGAACTCTATATCGTCGGAGCAGGCAACCCATCGTCCATCTTTGACCCCCATGGGAAGTTTTGCGAACCAATCAAGGGCTGGATGAGCGTTGATGAGGACATGCCCAACTGGAAGATCAAGGTTGCTGGCATTGAAGGTATCTGTGTAAGGTTTGACTCTGAAAGAGACAATCCAAACCAAGACTCATTCGGAAAAGGAAAGGGGCTTCGCTACCCATTCCTACCCAAGCCCAACGATGTTGCTGTTGCAAAAAAGGAGTTGGGAGAGTTAAACCCACAGTATTACAGGAAATTTAGAGGATTTTGGCCTCCCGCCGATGCCGATGATTGTACCATTGTTTCTGATATCCTTCTCGCCCGCCATGGGGCACTTGATAAGCCAATATGGGATGGAGATCCTAAAGATATAGCTGGAATTGACCCAAGTTACACTGAGGGTGGAGATAGATTTGTGTTTACCCACATGAAATACGGAAGGTTGATAAGCGGGAAATGGGCAATAGCCGTTGAGAAACAATATGTGCTAAATCGTAGGGCTGGGAGTCAGGAAGATTTTCAATATGAGATGATCCAACAGATATCCGACCTATCCAAAAAACTCAATATTCCCAACCAATGGATGGGGGTAGACGCTTCTGCTGGTGGTATATTCTGGTCTATAGGTGAGAGGGAACTACTCAAAGGGTGGCATGCTGTAAGTTTTGCTGGAGCAGCATCAGATCTGGCCGTTAGTGCACAGTACGCCATGAGGGATCAGGCCACAGGAAAACCTCAAGTCGGCAAGGACTTGTTCCACAACATGGCAAGCGAACTATGTTTTGTTGCACGATATTTCCTTGAATGTGAACAACTTAAAGGAATAACATCCGATCTAGCTTGGGAGATGACTCAACGTAAATATGCCCGCCGTGTCAGAAAGATCATCATTGAGTCAAAAACCGACATGAAAAAGCGCATAGGCAAGTCGCCCGACCTTTTTGATTCATTTGCAGTTGGATTGTTTGTGGCCCGCAAAGTATTTGGAGCAATGGCTGGTTCAGAAGCAATAGAGGAGAAAAAACAAAAAAACCTAAAGCTCTTCAAGGAGGTCAGACAAAACTTGACTTTAAAAACCAAATGGTAAATTATAGCTGCCATTTATGCAGCTACCCATTGCCGAGGCAGACATAGCCATATTCCAAGGCGCGACATTCAACCAGACTCTGTACTACGAGACTGGTGATCCATCGGCTCCTGTGAATCTGACTGGTTATACGGCAAAGATGCAGATTCGGTCAACCCCGCAATCCAAAGCCCTGATCCTTGAACTCAGTTCTCCTAGTTCTGGAATTACTCTTGGCGGTGCTACAGGATCGATTACTCTCACAATATCAGCAACCACTACGGCAACACTGAGCGCACAAGAGGCCGTCTACGATCTTGAATTGACTACTGGAGCAACTGTCACTAGGATACTACAAGGTAACGTAATCATTTCCCCAGAGGTAACACGATGAGCAGAATTTGCATCCCTATTCCTAGTTCCACTGTTATTGGTGTTTCCTCGACTCCAATCACAACTCCAAGTAACAACATTTTTCGTGTTGAGCCAACAATCACTGGACTCACTGGCGGTACTGCAACCGATCTTAATTCAATTGCAACTGCAAGTGGATCTACTTATCCAACAAATATTTGTGTGTTTCTACCAGCAGTCAACCCTCCAGCAATCTATCAATTGGTAGCTGGAACCAATGCTGCCAATTCTCCGTTTGTCATCCGTCCGCAGGACTATGCAACAACCACCAATGAAAAAGTGTGGATTCAAAGGGGTTAATACAATGAAATATATCTACGCATTTATTTTTGGCTTAGTTTTTTGTGCTACAGCAATTGCACAAAATCAAAATGTCGTTGCCGACACCAACGGTGTGGTTGTTCGCCCGACCAATTTCTGGAGCGTTGATGCATCCAATGCTAGGACAAAACTCGGACTTGGAAGTTCAGCAACAAATCCATCGTCTGCATTTCAGCCATCATCTTCTGCGTTAACCAATCTTTCTTCAAACAACGCAGTAAATTTAACAAATTTTACAGCATCCAGTCTTCCAACTGTTGGGCTGGCAAGCAATGTTACTGGGATCGTTTCCATCACCAATGGAGGAACTGGAACAAATACAGCAGCGGCTGCAAGGACAAATCTGTCCCTTGGATGGTCGGCACTCACCAACACCGATTCCACCAATTTCAGGACAGCAATAGGACTAGCAAGTTACGTTACCAATCCAACGGTTCAAATAACCAATGGTGGCACGGGCGCAACCAACGCTACAAGTGCCCGACAGAACCTTGGATCAACATCTGTTGGAGATGCGGTTTTTATAGCTACCAACGCTTCTGCTGCTCGCGTATCCCTTGGTGCTACTACAGTTGGAGAAGCGGTTTTTACTCTTATAAATCCAAGTGACACTCGATTTCTGAGATTCAATGCAAACAACACCGTTTCAGCTTTGACCGACTCAGAAATGAGATCTGCACTTTCAGTGGGAACCAACTTGGGAACTGTAACATCAATTGGAATGAGCGTCCCTAGTTTTCTTTCTTTAAGTACTTCAACCATTACTTCCAGTGGAACATTTGCCATCACTCTTGCCAATCAAACGTCACGCTATGCATTGATCGCTCCCAATGGAGGTGGAATTCCAGCATTTAGAGCATTGGATTCAGATGATCTTCCGAGTCTTGCTATTTCAAAAATAACAGGACTACAAACGGCTTTGGATGGAAAACTTGCAACCAATGGCAATGGTGGGAGTATTACAAATCTAACAGCCTCTAGCATCACTGGTACTGTAGCTTTAGCGTCCAATGTTACTGGAACCGTAGCTCTGGCATCCAATATTACTGGTATAGCCGCTTTAGCCTCCAACGTAACAGGAACCGTGGCTCTTGCATCCAATGTAACTGGTACTATTGCAATTTCCAATGGTGGAACAGGGGCAACCAACGCTGCCAATGCTAGGACAAATCTTGGTTTGGGATTGAGCGCATTAACAAATACAACAACTAGTGATTTTCTTATAGCTTTAGGAATTTCTACTACATCTACAAATTCTATTATTCCAGTAGCAAGTGGAGGAACTGGAGCTACTAATGCTGCTACCGCCCGTACAAACCTCGGTTTGGGCTGGTCCGCTTTGACTAACACTGACGCCACTAATTTCCGTACGGCCATCAGTCTTGCCAGTTACGTGACTAATCCTATCGTTCCGCTCACAAATGGGGGTACAGGAGCTACTAACGCAGCCACTGCCCGCACAAACTTTGGTCTTGGTGCAACTTGGTTAACAAATACAAATGTAACAAATTTCCAAAGCGATATTGGTTTTAGCTTTATTAAACCAGATACTACCAGTTTTGAAATAATTCCAAGTCCTGCTGAAAATCCAACATGGGACCAAGCGTCAGGATTTAAATGGAAACACGCCGCATTTATGGGTCCCGGGTCAAACTACTATGCATTTTATCCGATTTATTGGCCATCCAGCGGACAAAATTATGGTATTAGATTGGTCTATTCTACAAACCCCAATACTCTTGAGACTAAATTTTACATTGATGCTTTTGATGGACATATCGAAGCTGGTGGAACTTCTACATTTGATCAGTTAGAAGGAGGGATTAATATCCCCACCAATAAAAGCATTACATTCTCAAACGCTTTAGCTGCTGATACAACTCGCACCAATCTTGGTCTTGGCTGGTCCGCTCTGACTAATAGCAATGCTGGAATAGGTCTTGTTTCTGTAAACACCAATGGATCAGTGGTAAGCCCGACCAATTTCTGGCAAGTCGCACCAATCTCAACAACTGTTCAATACTTTACAAATATTGTTGTTAACTCAACAAACAGCGCAACAAATAGCCGCAATCTATTTGTACATAGCATGGCAGTAAGCGTGTCTGGAGTTACTAACACAATTAATCTTCCGACCAATAGCTCCACATTCAACGGAGATATTGCAACAATTATCCACAAGGGAACAACTACAACCACAACTATTGTTAAAAACACTGGATCTACCAACACACTGATTGCCATTAGTAATTACAACGAAACCGTTAATTTCATGTTTGAACAAGGGGCTTGGTCCTTTGCGGAAAATCCATCGTTTGTTGCGCCTGTTTTCTTTTCTGGCACCAACGCATCAGTTAATGCTGCTCAATCGCGAACCAATCTTGGACTAGGATTAACGGCTTTAACAAATACCAATACCACAAATTTTCAATCTGCTGTATTTCAAACTAATACCACACCATCAGGTACTAGTTATGCTAGTCTTGTTGCTTGGATGGAAGTTAATGTCATTACCAACGGAGTGACTACAAGTTTCAGAATTCCCCTATTCAAATGACCAACTACTGGAGACTTGTACGGGATATTGAGATTGTCCAAGGAAAGACTTGGCAAGCGAAGTTTCGTTATCTAAGCAAGTGCTCGTCAGGTCGAAAGCCCGCCCCAATCAATCTTACAGGATACACAGCAAAGATGGTCATTAGGGAGAAGGCAACCGACTCAGCCTCCATGCTTGAATTGACCACTGGGAGTGGAATCACTCTTGGAGGAACCGCTGGTACTATCCAAGCAGACATCACTGCAACTCAGGCAGGAACAAACCTCACCGCTGGAACTGGAGTGTACGAGATTGAATTGTACAACGGAGCTACCACCATCGGATTTGCCACAGGCAATGCAACCATCTATCAGGAGATTGTACGGTAATGGCCACAGAAGTCATTGAAGTCATTGAGACAACTGTAGAGGTGGTTGAGGTATTGACCCAAGGCCCACAAGGACCGCAAGGACCACAGGGTTCTGCTGCAAGTGTGGTCTACGGCACGACCGCAGGCACTGCGACACAAGGCAACGATGCGCGGATTGCGAACATTGGAAGCGGTGCAATTAACACCGCGACTGGCGTGATCCAAACCCAGCCAGAAACACTGGAAGTGTATTCACTAGGCAGAAGTGGCCTTGCAGACCTTAAGGTTTATTCTGTGCAGCTTGTTGATGACCAAAATACAGGCTATGTGGGAACTTTGTCTATGGTTAGTGGTCTGACAGCAGACAGAGGCTACTATATGCCCAACGCCACAGGCACAATGGCCCTCACTCAACAAGCGACCGACTACGAGGTCACAGACTCAACAAAAGGAGTAATTATGAAATCACCCAACGGAAGCCGCTGGCGTCTCACTATTGATGATAGTGGAAGCCTAATACGCACAATCATCACATTGATATTTTTAATGTCCTTCATATGTGGATCGCAAGCACAGGTGCGCGATTTAGTCTACGGAACGAACAATGTGGTTGTTGGGCCGACCAACACCAATGCGTTGAGTTTCACTAATAGTATTGCGTTCAGCAATGCGATAAGTTTCGGAACCAATGCGCCGACAGTTCGCACAAATCTAGGGCTTGGAGCAAGCTGGCTCACAAATTCCAATTCCCCTGCAACTACCAATGCAACAAACTTGACGGCTGGAACACTACCAGATGCGCGACTCTCGACCAATGTTGCTATTTTGAGCAATTTACCTTCGTGGGCAACGACAACTAATGCCGCTACCGCTAGGACAAACCTCGGCGTGACCGTGGCCAGCAATCTACCCGCGCCTTACTCGGGCGCAGCTACAACCAACAGCCTGCTAACCGCCGATGGTTCTGGCAGCAGCGCGTTCGTTTCTACAATTCCAAAACTCACCATTTCCAGCGGGACAATCACCAACACCAACCCTGCACTCTCTATTTCGCAGACTTGGAGCAATACTAACGTGGCGTTTACTGGGTTGTTGGTGAACATAACCAATACAGGAAGTTCAAACACCAGCACTCTTATTGACATTCAAACTAATGGCACCACGCTTTTTGGGGTTAGCAGAGATGGTGTAATTGGCCGCTTCAATGCGTCTGGCACTCGCTCGGGTATAAGTTTCAACGGACAGAGCGCAAATCGTGTTGTAATATCGGCTGCTGACGCGGTGCAGGTTTACATTGGGTCCGATGATTTCGGACTTGGGGGAGCCACAATTCTTCGCTGGGACTCATCGGGCGGGGCACCGACTGGCACTGGTGTAGGTCTTGCGCTTCTTCGAGACGGAGCAAACCATGTGCTTGGCCAAAGGGTTGGCACCAACCCCCAGACCTACAACATATATAATACCTTTTCAAACTCCACGAATTATGAACGTGGCAAGATCGCGTGGACGAACAATGTGCTGACGATTGGCACTGAGAAGGGAAGCGGCGGCGGGACGGCTAGGGCTTTGGAGTTGCAGACGGATGGAACCACGCGGATGAGTATAAGTGCTACAACTGGGAATACATCCATTTCATTTGGCAATTCACTTATTTTTACGTCAGTAGGAAGGTTGGTTCCAACTGGAACGGATGGCGTCATGTCATTGGTCGATTTTGCTAACACTGGCTGGAATCGCCTTAATTTCGGCGGCACCACCACCAACTTCCCAGCCCTCAAACGCACCAACACCGTGCTGCAAGTCCGCCTCGCGGATGATTCGGCCTACACGACCTTAGATGCCCAGCTTCGCGCCCAAGGAACCGCGCCGACCAATTCGACTGCCGCAGGAACTGCTGGCGATATTCGCTACGACACCAACGATTTTCTCTACATTTGCGTCTCCTCAAATACATGGCGGCGAACCTCACTAACCAACTGGTAAAACTATGAAAAAACTAATCCTCCTAGCCATCCTCGCGCTCACCCCAGCCGTCCACGGCCAGCTCGTCCCGCAGACGCAGTTGGAGTCTGACCTATCAGCCATTGCCCGTGCGGCAAATGGAACAACGTGGTACGGCCAACTCCTTGTCCAATCCCTGAACTCCGCACACGCCGCCGTCTGGAGCCTGCCCGACGATAGGTTAAGTGCGGTTTTGACCCACCTTGGCCCACAAACTGTTGCTGGCCTAGTCCAACTCCAATCGGCAACGGCTTCAGCCCTCAATCAATCGCTCGACGCTGCACAGGACAACGGCCCTCGCGCTATTGTCAGTCCTTCCCGTGAATTCACATGGGACGGGACTAATGCGGTTGTGGTTCCGTTGCCTACGCCGACACCAAGCCCGACACCCGAAGAGACGGAACCTACGCCTACGCCCGAAGAATCCATCGAAGAGGCAATACCTACTCCTACACCCGAAGAATCCACCAATGTGGTTGACTAAGAGGAACAACTGCTGATATTATCACCGATCAATGGCTTCCAATCCTAGCGTAGAACTAGAGAATATTTCAGAAAGTGGTGGCGTTCCTAAAAAACGTATTGCCTCTCCTGAGAATCTTATTTCTATTTCAGATAAGTACATGGCTCAAGATGAGCAGTCGGCTTATCTCCGTTCACGGGCGCAAGCATTGGTTAATGGTGAAGCTCCCTATGACTCAGAAGAGCTTAAAAATAAAGGACTTACACATGTTGTAAACTCCAACTTTGGCGAAGCATCGGCCATCATGGAGGCGGCTCTTGCCCCGTATATTGAACTTCAGAACGGTGTTCCTCGTATTGCCAATGTCATCATGGAATCCTACGATGGCGATTCTAATGAAGACTCGGAAATCATCTCTGAAGAGTTTGACTGGATGCTCAAGGAGTGGAGCGATTTCCCTTACAACATGCAGTTGCTCTCTCGTGAGTTTGTTGGAGATGGTGTTGGTATTGCCATGTGGCCCGATGAGCGGTCTGTATTTTGGGAACCATGCGGATTAAAGGACTTCAAAGTGGCCCGTGATACAAAGGTATCTGACACTGCTATTGAGGTGGCCATTGTCCAGCGCACGATGTCAGTTAGCCAACTTTACGACTATATCAAGAATCCTAAAATTGCTAAAACAATGGGATGGAATGTTGATGCGGTCAAAAAGGCCATTTGGAAATCATCCACCAAGACCGACCAGTGGAAGAACTGGAACTCCCATTGGGAAGACTTCCAGCGTGAAGTTAAAGAGAATGATCTGTACGCTGGTGAGGCCGCATACCACAGGGCCAAACTTATTTATGGGTACAATCGTGAGTTTGACGGCAAATTCTCACAACTCATTGCATCCCGTGATTGTGATGACTTCCTCTACGAGCGAAGCGGAAAATACTCCAACGTCAACAATTGCTTTGTCATCTTTACCTACGGAGTTGGTCAGGGAACATTTCATACAATCAGGGGTCTTAAACAGAAGATCTACAACCCGATCCAAGTATCCAATCGTATTTTGTGTCAGGCCGCACAAGCAGCCATTACATCTGGATTGATTCAACTTCAAGGTGATGCTGAAGCCATTCAAGACTTCCAATACATCGAAGTCGGCCCGTATAGCTTTATACCTACAGGACTTACTCCTATCCAACTTCAGCCTCCTTCTATTGCTACACAAGGTCTTCCTGTGTATAGCCTGATGACTCAGACGCTTCAGAACAACACTGGAAGCTATCGTTCTCGCGGGCAAAATACCGATGGCCAAGCTCGCTCCGCTACTGAGGTTGTCCAGCAAGCCCGACAAGAATCAACACTCAATGCCGCTGCACTAGAGTTGTTCTACACCCCATATAACAAACTCCTCACAGAGCAATATCGTCGGGCAGTCTCTGCCGATCTTTCACAGTTGGACAAGGGTGGTAAACTTGCCATGGAATTCCGCGCCCGCTGCAAACGCCGTGGAGTATCCATTGAACGTATGCGCCAGTTCCTTAAAGTTACGGCAATGAGAGCCATGGGTGATGGAAGCCCCGTAATGACAGAAATGGCCTCCAAACAACTGATGGAGCTTTACTCCTTAATGGATGAGAAGGGCAAAGAGAACACCCTGCGAGCAGTGGTTGCTGGTATACCGGGTGTAGGATACCAGAAGGTGGACCTATTCGTTGCTAAAGGCCCGCCCCGTAAGGTTATCGACTTCGACATTGCCAACCTTGAAAACGGTAATCTACGTCAAGGTATTCAACAACTTGTCCACGATAGCCAAAACCATCCTGTCCATATTGAAGTTCATATCCCCCTCATGGCCGAGATCATCGATGCACATAAGCAGCAGCAGATTCCAGACGAGCAGGCAATGCAGATCCTTCGCCCGCTTTCCGACCACACCACTGAGCATTTGGTGATGTTCTCCACCAACAGCTTCCGAAAACAAGAGGTCAACGAACTCAAGCGTCAGCTTCAAAACGTCACTGCTTATGTGGATGAGTTGGAGCAACAAGTCATCAACAGGATGATGGCAGAGCAGAGCAAGATGCAACAGCAAGCGGCGGCTGGACCAGAACAAGGTGGCCAGCCCGATCCTAAACAAATGTTTGAAATCCAAAAGGGACAACTTAGGCTTGCAGAGATGCAGGAAAAGCGTAGCATGGCACAAGAATCCCATGCACAGAAAATGGAAACCATCCGCCAGCAAATGGCACTCAACGATTTGAAAACCAGAAGCTCTATTCTTGATAAGGTTGCACGACCATCCTCTGGTGGTCGCCCGCCAATGATTGAACAAGTAGCACCTACGGCATAACCCAATGGATTGGAATAACGCTGACGCCCGCGAATGGGCTAAAACGTGGGAAATGGACCACATGGTAAGGGGATTGAAGTTCTTGGCTAAACGTGTCCGCCCGCGCCGAACAGTAGGACCAGTGGCACAGGGGTTTGATCTATCCCCAGTATTTATCAAAAGTGCTGGGTTCTACGAAGGAAGCCAAGAAGTGCTTGACCTGATTGAAACCATGGGCAAGGGTGAGTATACAACAAAACCAAAAGTTGATTTCCCAGAGTCTTTCTCACACATTAAACCCGAATAATTTATGGCAAACGCAATCCTAAACTCGTCCCTTACTGGAGACGCAGACTTCGCTGGAGCCGTTTTTGGCACCTCCGAACAACAAGAACCTACAACTCCAGTTGAGACAACTCAGCAGGATGTTCAAAACGATGTTCCACGTGGAACAAACGACGATGAGAAGACCACTACGCAAGAAGCTCCCGAAGAAGAGAAAAAGGTCGCTAAAGTTAGGGAGCCAGACAAGAAGTCGAAAATTACCAAAGACCAAGTAGAGGCTACGCTAAAGAAAGCAACGACCAAGTCTTCTGATTCTTCTGAACAGGCTGCATCAGATTCTTCTGACAATGATCTACCAAAAAATCCCCATTTTGACGATAAGCCAGTTTCTGAAAAACCAGAGGGTGATGATTCCGAAAAAGGCATCTCCTCTTGGAAAGAGATCAAATCAGAGATGAAAAAGGCCCGCGAGGAGCGGGATCGTCTTAAGGCAGAACTTGAGGCCACTAAAGAAAAGGTGGTTAAGGTTGAAGGTGGTGAAGTTGATTATCTCCGTCAAGAGGTGGATAGTTACAAAACCCGCCTTGCCGAACTCTCCCGTGAACTTAAGGCCGCAAACTTTGAGCGTAGCCCAGAGTACGTTGAGAGTGTGAAAAAGCCGTTGGCTGGCATTCAGGGTGATCTAAAGTCTATTGCTGATGCTAATGATGCCGATTTCTCCAAACTTTGGCAGGCCATCACGGAGCCAGATATGCGGAAGCGTACTGACAGTCTTGAAGACCTTATCGGTGATTTTAAGCGCATGGAACAGCTTGAGGTTGTTAAACTTACTGAAAAGTTCCACAACTTGCGTGATTACCATGAGCGTTTCTCCAACGAGTCGGAGTCCATGGCAGAACAGCTTCGCGCCCGCAAAGCCCAAGAAGAGCAAGAATTCATTGAGAATGACCAGCGTCTACAGAAGGCTTTTACGGCCAACGCTTGGACCCGCATGGAAGACCGCTACGACTTCTTGAAAGAGATCGATGGACAGAGCGACTGGAATTCAAGTATCCGTTCCGCCCGCCAAGCAGCATCTGAAACCAATCTAGACAGGCTTCCTGTTGAGGATAGATCTACAATCTTGGCTAGAGCGGCAGTTGTCCCATTCCTTGAATCGGCCATCAACCACTACAGTAATAAACTCCAAAGCGTAACCTCCGAGAAGGATGCAAAGATTGCAGAACTCCAGCATCAACTGAAGTCAGCAATCGGTGCCACACCTAGCCTTGGATCTTCATCTAGCGACTCTAGCGACGATGACGATGATACTGAAGACATGGGTTCAGTTAACTTTGGCGCATCAATTATGGGCAGGCGATAAAAATATCGCTTGACATATTAATGCACTTGGTTTAAGAGTATCTCCAATGATCTAGTCTGGTTTGATCTCAGACGCCTGTTGGTGAGCGTTATCTCCTCCTAAGTTAGTTTGCCGTCTACCACCTACAGCGGCGTGGGTAACAGATTTCTTGTAATGGCGTCCCGCCCAATGGCGAAGGCGATAAACATTACAAAAAAACGCAAAATTAAAATTAGGAGAAAATAACAATACTATGGCTAATCTGCCTTCAACGCTATCGTGTGACGCGATTAACGACAAT
>Ga0209500_10001532_pt1 | contig 17244 bp, 21 predicted proteins | sample S_140212_EF_Meta_FD_187323 | JGI IMG/M metagenome (GOLD analysis project Ga0209500, IMG submission 187323) | Freshwater microbial communities from Lake Simoncouche, Canada to study carbon cycling - S_140212_EF_MetaG (SPAdes) (version 2) | ecosystem: Environmental > Aquatic > Freshwater > Lake ... | reverse complement strand
CCGCCTCCAGCACCAGTACCACCTCCTGAGCCAACTCCGGTTCCACCTCCAGAGCCAGCACCAGTACCTGAACCAGCACCAGTACCACCTCCTGAGCCAACTCCGGTTCCACCTCCAGAGCCAGCACCAGTACCTGAACCAGCACCAGTACCTGAACCAGCACCAGTACCACCTCCTGAGCCAACTCCGGTTCCACCTCCAGAACCAGAACCAGCACCAGTACCTGAACCAGCACCAGTACCAAATCCTTGATTGATATGAAATATTGCAGACTATAATATGGTATGCAATATTTCATTCTTCCAACATGCTGTATAGCCTTTAATGCCAAGGTGGGTTCATCTACCTTGGCATGTGCTATTGTTAATAAGTTTTACCCAGAAAAACTCAAAAAATCTCTTGATGATTACGAAGATCGATGGAGCAAGTACAGCCAATCATTCAAAGATAGCTTGCCACCTGCTTTTCAAAGAATGTTTAATACTGATTATAAAAATTCTATTTGTTTTTGGCAAAGTGTTGCTGAACTTTCACGGGAACCAAAACTGCCTATTCTTCTTGCTGTGAGAGAACCACTAAAGAGATTTACATCAACAGTAGCTTACTTAAAACTAACCGTTGAAGATACCTTAAGGTCTTTAGAGAATGATGAAGAAATATTATTAGATGACATGATGGTTAAGTTAAGAAAAAATACACATTTTCTTAAGCAAAGTATTTACAATCAAAAAGAAACAAAATTATATAAGTTTCCAGATCAACTTGAACAATTGTGTAAAGATGCTGGGCTGGATTGGCCTATTGAAAAAATCAACGAAGGCAAATACGAAAAACCAATTTTGACTGATGATCAAATCGAAAGAGTAAAAAATTATTACAAGGAAGATTTTGCCTTGTACAATAGCCTTTGATCTGCATAAATACTCCTAGTTCATATAATTTGGAGAAGAATATGAGAAGTTTTCATGACTATTTTATGCTTCGTGAATCAAATGGAGAGCCAGCATCTGCTGACATCAATACAATAGCTGCTGGTTTAAATTTCGTTCCGACCAGCAAGAAAAAATTAGTATATAGATTTGTTGCAACACCAGAAAATATGCCTCCTATGTCTTACACAGTTGCAGAAAAATCTCAACCTGTTGTTACCGTCACAGCTGATGGCAAAGAAACACCAAAACCAAATGTTGCTGAAGTTAATGACATAATTATGAGTGGTCCGAGTCAAGAACAATATGTAATAAAATCAGCCAAATTTCCTAAACTTTATACTGGTCAGATAGGTGGCCCTGTAACTGTGGAACAGTCTCCAAGAATGGTTGCCGTTTATACCGGCCCAGATACAGTCATGTTCAAAGCCTCTTTTGGAGCAGACATGGTCTTAAAACCCAACGATTATCTAGTTAAAGAAGGGGATGGCAAGTATTATCGTATTGCTAAACTAGAATATGAGCAAACTTACAATCCTCCCGGTAAAGTTGGATAGGAGATAAAAATGGAAAAATTTTTGTTTTGGTATGACAGACAAGAATCTATGCTGAATGAGGAGGCTACGCCTAACCTTTTTTCAGCTATTACAAATCCGGCGAAACATAAGGAGGTCATGGATATAGTTAATCAACATCCTGATCTCTTGCCAAAGCTAGAAAAGTTTAAACAAGAAAATCCAAAAGTGTTTGATTCAAGCGTAAGTAATTTTAACACAAACAATGTCAATATCCGTCATATTCAAAAACTTGCCGATGGCAAATCTTTGACTTGGTATGATTGGATGTGATTAAGTAATTGTTATCGTTCTTGATATAGTTTGTGTATTATAATCTTCTGTTGGGAGACTGGTAGCATATAGTGTTTGCGTTCCCGGTGACAATGTTGTGCCTCGTGGTGGGTTATAAACGATAGTTCCGGGATTAGATTTTCCAGCATCTGCCAGTACAGAAGCATTTAGTTGATCTCTAGAAAGTGCTGTTGCAGAAGTAATGCTAAGTGGATCGGGCCAAAACATCGTTGGGCCTGATGGAGATGGTTGTTGACCATAGCTTACAGCAAGAAGATGATCTCCATACCCCAAACTTGCTCGTATCCAAGTTTTAGAACCAGTATTTAATTGTGTGAATGAAGATGCCGCAGCTACCCATGGAGTTGTTCCAGTAATATATATTTTATTATCATTTTTTAATGTAAGTGTAGATTCTCCTTTGGCTTCAACAAAAGTCCAATTTGTTCCACCACTAGATGCTTGAACTGGGCTGCTTCTGTGGATTTTTGTATTATCTCCAAGTTGACCGTAAGCATTGCTTCCCCATGACCACATAGTCCCGTCCGTTTTAATTGCAGCGGTATGAATACGACCACAGGAAATTTGGCTCCATGTTGAAATTCCAATTTGAACCGGAGAACTACGATTTGTGGTTGTCCCATCTCCTAATTGTCCACCAGTACTGCCAAAATAATTCAATCCCCACATCCAAAGGGTGCCATCTGTTTTTATAGCTCCTGTATGATAGTTGCCACATGAAACAAAATTCCATGTTGAAGCTCCAATTTGAACTGGGCTACTTCTGTGGATTTTTGTATTATCTCCAAGTTGACCGTAAGCATTGCGACCCCACATCCAAAGGGTGCCCCCTGTTTTTATAGCTCCTGTGTGAGCTCTACCACATGAAAATTGAATCCATGTTGAAACTCCAATTTGAACCGGAGAGTTTCTTTGTGTTGTCGTATTGTCTCCAAGACATCCATTAAGATTATCTCCCCACCTCCAAAGGGTGCCATCTGTTTTTATAGCTCCCGCATTATAACCCGATGCCTTTACAGAACTATAAGAACCACTTATTTGAACGGGTATACTACGATTTGTTGTTGTTCCATCTCCAAGTTGACCGTAAGCATTGCGTCCCCATGACCATAGTGTTGCATCTTGTTTAATTGAATATGAAGCAAGTGTTCCTGCTTCTATTTTTTCCCAAGTTGGAGCATTTGAAAATGTTTGTCTAAGGTCTGTAAACTGCCTAGATGTTGCACCTCCTGTAAAGCCATCTCCAAGTTGTCCATAAGCATTACTTCCACTCGCAAATAGGTTGCTGGAGTTTTTTGTTAATGCGACTGCATACTTATTGCCACCTGATATATTTTGCCAAACACCTGTACCTCCTACCTGTACTGGAGAGCTCTTGTCACCTGTGCTTCCTATTGGTCCTAGTGAATAGTTACCGTAGTTCCTTCCCCACGACCAAATTGTTCCATCTTTCCTAATTATAAAAGAAGAGTCGGCAGATGCAGCTACTGCATAGCCGTCACCTTCTATAAAATTTAAAACAGTTAAGGCTGGGGTGCTTGAGTCTGTTATGGTATTTGTACCAAGTTGTCCGTAATTATTTCTTCCCCATGTGTAAAAGGCGTTAGAAGAGCCATTATATTGACCGTATGCAATAGTGTGGAATTGTCCAAAAGCTAAGTTGAACCAACCTGCATTTGTCATTTGTGTTGGGGAACTCCTGTGAAGCGTATTTCCTAAACCTAATTGGCCATAGTCATTTCTTCCCCAAGCATAAGTTCCGTTACTAGAAATCAAACTAGTATCATAGCCAGCCCAAGCAAAAGTTGTGTTAGTATTAGAAATTATTTGTACGGGAGAAGAACGATGTGTTGTTGTATTATCTCCTAAAGCTCCATACGAATTGCTTCCCCAAGACCATACAGTACCGTTGACCCCAACAGAATTGTATTCATAACTAATTTCAGCATATATGTTTCCAGTTCCAGCTGTTGCTGTTTGGGCGAGAATAAGTTCTCCTGTTGCATGGTTTATACTAGAACCAGATGATTGGCAATAAGCGGTTGTAATTGTTGTGAAACTAAAAGTTCCATTTGCATCTATTGAGAATGTTTGTGCTGCTACAGCATTGTAATAAACTGTTCCAGTTACGGTTCCAGCTATAATAGGTAAATATGCAAACAAAGTGCCAAAATTCATGCTAGATGATGGCACACGGGCAAGGGTATTATATGCTTGATTGGAAGCCGTGCTTGTATTTCCGAGAATTGCCAAATTGTGATTTTTACCACAAGCTATAGACTGCCACGCTTTACCGCTACCTCTGGCTATTTGAATCGGGCTACTTCTGTGTGTAGTAGTGTTATCTCCAAGTTGACCTAAAGAGTTCCTGCCCCAAATATAAATGTTTCCATCATAATTGATGGCAGCTGCGTGATCATAACCGGCTCTGACCATATACCAATTTGGGTTTGCTCCAATTTGGCATGGGGAACTTCTATGTACTGTATCTGAAAGACCTAATTTGCCATATGCATTGTTCCCCCATGACCAGAGGGTGCCATCGACTTTTATTGCGTAAGTTGAATTGTTGAAAGTTACTATCCAATCAAAAATGCCATCAGAACCAATCCATTTACTCGAAAGAGTTGATTCCTGAACTAGTGAGGATGTATTTGTGGTAGTTAAGTCTCCTAATTGCCCATTAGCGTTAGCACCAAAACCATACATAAAATAAGATGAAGACACAGGAATCGGAGTCGGAGTTGGAGGAGGAACGAATGGCGCAGGAGTGGGCGTTGGCACAGGAGCAGGAGAGGGCGCAGGGGCAGGAGAGGGCGATGGAGCAGGAGAGGGCGATGGAGCAGGAGAGGGCGATGGAGCAGGAGAGGGCGATGGAGCAGGAGAAGGTGCTGGTCCGGGGGATATAGGTGTTGGCGATGGAGACTGCCGAAAAATAATATCTTCTGGCACGGTGTAACCTTTGGAAAAGGCTACAAATTCGGAATCATTTGGTGTTTGCTGCCCTTGCGGTGCAATCATATCTAAAAGAGATGCAAAGTCATTTTTAGCATCACTCAAACTATTATTTTTCTCATCATTTGTATTAGGCATAAACAACCATTCTTTTATTTATCTACAGTTTATTAGAAGAAAATCTTACTTTTTTTTGCAAACATAGTGCCTCTTGGGTCTATTATTTTTTTGTATTTTGCTAATATATTTGTCGAATCCAAATAACCTCTTTGGGTATAAAAAGAAAAATGACAAAATAAACTTTCACCACATATTTCGTTATGCCTGCCGTATTTAATTGGAGCTTCTACAGAAAGCCATTGCTCTTCATCCTCTCCAACTTTACCATTAAAAACTTGAAAATTTTCTCCAGTCCAGCAAATTACATTAATAGAACATCTTTCGTATCCTGTTAAAGACCACTTTTTAAACAGATAGTCATCAAGAGTGTTTTCATAATATTTTTTTATAAAATTGTTATGTTTTGCTTCTGCTGTATATGGATCAGTCCAACCTATCTGGTCCATACATGCGTATCCAATCGGCTTCTCACATGATAAGGCTCCCATTTTTTGATGAATAAAATCACAAATAGAGTTATTAACTATGTTTCCATAGATTATAAAAGGAAATTTATTTTCTAATCTGTAGTTTGCAAGTTTTTCTAACGAATTGTCTGCCATCCATACAACATCATCATCAATTCTAATATAAACTGTATTTTTTTCTGTACAAAATGGAGCAAATTTATATATTTTATTTCTTTCAAAGGTTTCTTTTATTGCCACTATTTTTACTTTTTGAGATGATGATTTAAGCATGTGAAAGTAAGCAATATCTGAAGTGTCATTAGTATGCTGCCAGATATGCCACTCATCTACTATAGGATTATTCAATATGTAATGTTGAAGTATCTCCATGTACCTTTGCCTTCCGGCAGGAGTAACAACTACAATCTTTTTATTTCTTATCATATATTATATATGAAAAAATAAACTCGCTTGTTAAAAAAAACAAGCGAGTTTATTTTTAATAAAATAATCGAATTACTTTTGTGGTTTTCCAGATGGCTTGTTTTCAACTCCTGTTTTTTTATCGTTTTGAGTTTCACTTTTTTGTTGCAAATCATCTGTAAACTTCTTAAGAGCATTTTGAATGTTATCACCACTATTGATAATCGCATTGATAGCTTTCATATTTTCTCTTTGCCCAGCTTGGAACCCGTTGGAGTAACCTTTCTCGTGTTGTATTTCACTTACAAAGTCGGTTTGTTCCATTCCTCTGTAGTACCCTGCATGCCATATGCTGCTGATTTCTGATTCTTGGGGAGTAACTTTACTTACAACGCTTTGTATACCTCTGATATATCCTTGGTTTTCAGCAAACTGGGCATCCATAGCTGGATTGCCAAAAGCACTTGATCCATTGCGTGTGGAAATCATTTCGTTTATTTGGTCTGCGTTGATTTCATTTCTTTTTGTTTCAATTTGCAGCAAAAACTCTGTGCGCTTTTGGCTGAAGTACTGCCCTGCGTTTGCAGCAAGCGAGGCAATCAATACGGTTCCAAATATCGTGGGCAAATAAGCTTTCATGTTCTGCTCCTTGGAAGGGAATCGTTCCATCCAAGATCATACGATGAAAGTAAACTAAATCAAGTAAAATTTTATTGGTAAATCGTACCTTTTTTGCCAAAGATGAGTGGTATTGTCTTGGCAATATTTTTCAACTTGTCATTTTGTAGGAATTTAGAAACAAAATGTGTTGAAAGCTCATCTAAATCAGATTGACTCAATTTTGCTTTCGCATTAGATATCAAATTTTTAAACTTTCCATAAGCATAATAATCTTTGGTTATCATTTCAAGAGCCTTATCAGGAAGATTCATTAGTATTTTCTTGAAACTTAGGCTACTTGGCAAGTAATCCATGATAGCATTGTGGAAATAATTTGTATAATCTACTTGATTAATTTTATTTAACATCCATTTTTCAAATAGTGAATTAACTTCATCTATATCTTTTTGCTCTTTATTTTTGTTCTTAAACACTTGAACTCTTAAAGACTGCATCATGTTTGAAATATTTCTGCCACTAGTAACTTTGGCAAAGCTATCTCCAAATAACAATTCTATATCTTCTAAAGTTGGCATAAGCAGAGGGCTGTTTTGAGAATCGGAATTTGTAAGTTTTGTTATATAATCTTTAAGATTATCAGAAATCTTGTTGTTAACTGAAGCAATTTTATTTGCTAACATTTTTTCGTTTTCAAAACTATCAATTTTGTTTAAGATATATTTTACTTCTTCGTCATTAAGGTTTGCAAAATATTCATCTGGGAGGACTTCCAGTACCAGTTTTCCACCACTTGATAAAGAATCACATACATTTAATATTTCTTTCAAATCTTTAAATGTCATCAGTTCATTTTTTGATTTCTTTTTATTAATTAAAGCTTTTACGATATCAACACTATCTTGAACATTAAAATTAGGAAGATTCTCAATTATATTTTCATGAGCAGTATCACTTAGTTCATCTTTATATTTGATTAGCAAAAGGGTTTCTGTTTTTCTTGCGGAATTTGCAGCCCGAATGTCTATGCCAGGATCATTGAAGTAATCTTTTATTTCTTGCTGCGGAATTAATTTTTCTATACTCTCTAGATCAAAATTCATATGCGGATGGCTAAGTATTCTTGGTAATATTTCCTGATAAGCTTTTCCTTGCGTATACACAACAGGATTGTTCAATTCTTCTAAAAACTTTAATAAATCTTCTACTTCTTTTTTGTTATAAAGTTGAATATAGCTAAAGGCAAGAGATACATTTTGAGGTGTAATGGTTCCATTTTTGGCAGAAATTTTTATATACAATCTCGGATTTATACTAACTAGGTTTGATATATCTACTGTTTTGCCAAAATTAGATGCTCTTTCTATCAAGTCTTCGATTATTTTTATAGCTTCATTTTTAGATATATTATTATTTTGTACTGCATAGTTAACTTCTGTAATGCTAGGTGCCTTTTCAAAATTAGATAATATATAGTTTCGCACAGAATCTGGTTTTGATGTCATCCTGTCGGCCAAGGTATATGCAATCCCAGCACTACTATACCGTGGGTCTTTTAGAACATTAAGAATATTTATAATTGAATTGTTATTGTCTAAACTATTCTTTGAATAGTCAGATATTATTTTAAACAATTTAGAGCCTACTATTTGAATGCTAGAATCCGACATTTTAGAAAAAACTAAATTAACAGATAAATTCTTTTCACTTAAAAATTTTAAAGCTTCTTTCAATTCTTCAATGTCTTCGTAGCTGTCAAATGTAAACTTCTTCCCATTTTTTATATCATTAACAAATGCAACAAATTCTTTGCTGGTCATTTTTCCTTGACCTTTTTTCGAAACTAGTCCTTCAGGAACTTTGTATGCAACTTTTCTAGCCTTAATTTCCAAACTTTTTTCTGGGAAATTTACCAAAGCTAAATTTCTCATATTGTGCCATTCAATTTGCTTTGGGTCTATAGTTCCCGGTATGACTTCTGCCCATGCTATGGGAGTGACATTAACAATAGGGGGATAAAACAGGAGAACATATCCATGATTATCGTTATAAATAACACCCTTGCAATTTGTTGTTGAATCATAAAGTACATATTTATGAATAAAAGCAGCTGCAATATCACCAACTACTTTAACTTCAACTTTACCCGGAGTGAATCCTAATCTATCATCAATTTTCTTAAGTTCATCATCTGACGCATGTGTGTTAATTCCTAAAAGTTTTATTTGTTTTGTTAATGTAATTTGATCATCCTTAAAAATCTTTCTGGCCCAGCTTGGAATAAATACAAGGTATTTTTTAACATCGTCTACTTTTAGTTTGATAAGATATTTGCCATATCCAGACATATTTTGTGATAGCTGATCTTCCAGATTCAAAGTAGAATACAAACCGGGACCATATGCATCTCCCCCTCCAATTCTGAACCCTGAAGTGAAAATACCCTCAATAGCTTCTTGAGGGTTTTCTCCTGATTTCCCAGTTCTATGGTAGATTGTTGCAGAATTGTTCGCAAATATCTCTTCAACAAGTAGCCAGTTTCTGAATTCCATAATAGATATTTATATTATACATTAAATTATTTTGATTCATTATGTTAAATTTAGCATCTCTAAAAATAAGAGGTGAATTATGATTGATGCTATTTTAGTTTTTTTTCTATGTATTTTATCAATTACGATCTTTGCATCTTTGATTATTTATTTTATCTTTAAAAGAGAAAAGACAATAAGCAAGAAAAAAAAGGATGAAAAAAAATTCAAAAGGTTTATAATCAAGTATGATGATCATTTAAGAAAGAAACAAAAATTAGCAAACCGGGCGAATTAAAAACATCATTTCTGATATGTCTATAACCCAAACTAGCGGGTCTTGATTGTTTTTCAACAACTCTGATATTCTGGTTTTGCCACAAACAACTTCATATTTATTTTCTGCCAACTTTACCAAAATTGGCATTTCAACAATTCCTGCTGCTATTTGATCTTTTACTTTTGCTTTCTTTAAAACATCAATATCTTCAGGTTCAAGACCGTTAATATTATCCATAATTTTACTTAAATGCACTTTGCATCCTGTTCCAGCAAAATTTTTCCAGTTAGTTTTTCCCATATCCTGAAACTCAGGAAAACTTTCTGCCCTGCTCCATCTTTGTTCAAAATTTGGTTTTTGATATTTTATTTGTTTGGTCATGATTATTTAATATATTAATTAAATTTTAATTTTAACTAATAACAATTAAATTAAAAATAATCCCAAAAGATATATATTGCATATTTAAATTATTGAGGGCATATGCTTAAATTTATATCATGGTTGGCAACTTTAAATGAAATTAAGTTTGAAGACTTACAAGAAGTTCATGGTTATGAAGCTTCCTCAGAACAGATGCTTGGATTATACATTTTATATTACCAAGCATATAACTCAGAAGGACTTACCCCATGGCGTTACGATGACTGGGCTGGAATTCGTGCCGGAAACTGGACATTTTTAGGTGTGTTGCCAAAAGTACAAGATTTATCGTCTCTCAAAGCTATTCTTGTGAAACATAACGGAGACGAACAAAGTGCAGCAGACGAAGTTTTTGCAGGCCCTGATGCAAGCATGATGGGATATGCTGGAGGCATTTCCTATCGTGATCCAGATGGAAAGTCTTTTAAAATCACAAGTTCTTGGGGTATGAATCCTATCGCCAAGATGAGAGCAGCTGCCGATCTGATTAAGAAAGCCAACGAATCAGAACCACCAAGAGAAATATTTACGGCTGCTGATAACAGGCTTAAACAATTGATTCAAAACGCTGAAGAAAAAATGCCCAAACTACACGCAAAGGGTCTAGTTTCTGTTCCTTCACTAGGACTAAGCACACCCCCAAAGAGTCTTGTTCCAATTCTTTATAAGGCAATTACCAGAATGCCCGGAGCAAGTGGTCATGGTACTTGGACAGGATTTGAGCCAGAAACTGGCGCTCTCAAAATGAATCTTAAAGGCGCTGGTGATGTGAAGAAATTTGTCTTTGGAAACAAAGCTTTGTGGAAAAATCACCTCACAAGAGAGTTGGAAAGAACTGGCCACCTAGACAAAATTATGCAAGCCAAGAAACTTATTGATGGTGGTGGCATGCTTGGATGGGGAGCCAAAAAGGCTGTACTTCTTGCAATTAATGCTGCTGTTGCCAAAATGACAGAAGACCCCTCTGTAAGTGTAGATGAAGAGGGCCTTATGTGGCTTCTGAGCCAAGTAGGATAATATGATAGGCTTTCAAAAATGGCTTCTATACCTCAATGAAATAAAACTTGAGGACTTGGAGCAAAAGCATGGCGGTTCTTTAGATGAATCAGAAACTTTGGCCATGTATATTTTGTATTTCCAAGCATATAGCGCAGAAGGTTTAAAGCCGTGGACATTTAATGATTGGTATTACAGCCGTGGTAGAAAATGGACATTTGTAGGAGTTCTACCTAAACAGCCAGATATCCAACAAATTGCAAAAGTTTTGGAAAAAAATAACGGTGACAAACAGAAAACAGCTGATGAAATTTTATCAGGGGTGAATAAGGGAATGATGTCTTATGCTGGTGGCATATCTTATAGAGATGCCGGGGGTGGAAGTGGAGTAAAAATCACAAGTTCATTTGGAATGAATCCAATAGCAAAAATGAGGGCAGCTGCTGAAGTCATTCGAATAGCAAATGAATCTATACCTCCAAAACATATTTTCACAGCTGCTGATGACCGGCTGAAGCATCTGATTATTTCAGCCGAAGAAAAAATGCCCAAATACTTTGCCAAAAAAATAGTTTCTGTACCGTCTTTGGGTCTAGTTACACCTCCTAAAAGTTTGGTTGCTTTGTTTGCAGGAATGATTGACCAAATGCCGGGAGCATCCGGTCATGGCAGATGGACAGGTTACAATTCTGAAACCGGCGCTTTGAAAATGGATTTGCAAGGAGTTGGAGAGGTTGAAAAGTTTATTTTTGGCAACAAAGCCATGTGGAACAGCGTGATAAAACGAGCTTTGGAAAGGGCTGGTCATTTAGACAAAGTTATGTCTGCAAAAAAGGTGATTGATGGTGGTGGAATGTTGGGGTGGGGTGCAAAGAAAGCTCTTTTAGTAGCACTCAATACTGCCTTGGCAGTATATCTAAAAGGCAAGATTATAAACGAAGAAGGAATGATGTGGCTTTTAGATAAATTAAGCTAATTTTCTTCATAAAAACTACATCAAATACTAATAATGTCTTCATGTAATTATGAAGACATATTGCCCTAATTAAATTGTACTTTTAATTAGGAGAAGAAATGAAGAGAAAAGGTTTTACATTAATTGAATTGCTTGTAGTAATTGCAATTATCGCTGTTTTAGTTGGCCTATTGGTTCCTGCCGTTCAAAAAGTTCGTGAAGCTGCCAACAGAATGAGTTGCAGTAACAATATGAAACAAATCGGTTTATCCCTTCACAATTATCAAAGCACTATGGGATACCTTCCCACAAGCGGAGAGGGACTTTCTGCCAATTTATCTACAACTTTTGATGTAACTTCAACCTATACACAGATTCTTCCTTATGTCGAACAAGATAACGCAGCCAAGCTATTTGATACGACTTTGCCTTATGACCACCCAACAAATGTAGCAAACGGTGCAGGTCAGCAAATTATCAAATCATTTCTTTGCCCTTCTTTCGGCTCAAAGAACGATCCCCAGAATTACGGGCAAGTTGACTACATGCCTATTGCTTATACTGACATCGACCCAAACACAGGTTGTCGTTGCACAATTAGCAATACATGTACTCAATATAAAACACCGGGCCTTCTTACACTTCACTATGAGGTAATTGGTGCTGGAACAACCGCTCCACCCGCTATAACTAATATTAGCACTAATGGTTTAAATGTTATTCGCAGAGGTGGCAGAAGCATTGCTAATGTAATGGACGGCACAAGCAATACTATTGCAATTATTGAAGATGCTGGAAAATCACACGAAAGCATTTCTCCTTTCATGAAATCTAACTACAAAGCTTATGGCGGTTCCTCTGTGGCATCCCCAAGTGGCATGAGAAATAACTACCGTTGGGCCGAACCAGATGTTGGAAATGGCGTTTCTGGCCCACATCAAGCTACTGACAACAAAGTTGCAAAAATTAACAATAATTCTTCTCCAGTAGGCGGTCCTGTTACTTGTCCTTGGAGCTTAAATAACTGTGGTCCTAATGATGAGCCATTTTCTTATCATTCGGGCGGTGTCAATGCTGTCTTCGGTGACGGCCATGTTCAATTTGTGAGCGATAAGATCACACCAGTTGTTTTGAGAGGAATATGCACCCCAGAAGGTGGGGAGACTATTACCCTAGACTAGTTTAATCATTACTATTAAAGGCCCCGTATAAAAAATACGGGGCCTTTATTTTTCTCTAGTATGTGAAATCATTAACATTAATACAACAATTACCGGAATGCTAAAAGCAAAAACAAGTGAAAAAACACTTGATATTAAAGTTGAAATAAACATGTGAAATATAATATAATATATTATTATAATTTTTAATAAGTTGGCATTTTCTTTTTTTGTCGGTATTTTTCTTCCATGGACCATTTCAATTTGGAAAACGGAGGGAAAAGATATGAAGGTACTTTTGCTGCATGGGTGGTTTTCTACAGGTGAAACGAAGCACAGTTCATTGCTTGCTATGGGTCATGATGTAATAAAGCCAAGTCTTAATAATATATTTTTTAGTTCTGCTGTAAAAAGTGCTCAGGATGCATATGACAAATATAATCCTGATGTTATTGTTGGCTCATCAAGGGGCGGTGCTGTAGCATTAAATATGAAAAGCAATGATACGCCTTTGCTCTTAATAGCTCCTGCATGGAAACGATTTGGAAATAGGATTAACAGCATTAAAAACGATATATATGTTATGCATTCAATTCATGACAATACAATATCTTATGATGATTCTCTTAAACTTGTTAAATTGAATCCAAATATTTCCTTGTTTACTGTTGGCAACGACCATCAGCTTAATTGCACAGAAGGATTCAATACTATGAAAAGCATATTGAATTATATAAAAAATAGAAACTGCAATATCAAAGTGTCATAATAAAATGACACTTTTATGCTTACTTATTTTTTTCAAACAAATATGCCGTACTTTGTTCTGGAATTGAAATCCAAATAATTTCTTTTTGGTCTTCGTTCATAGTTTTGCCAGCTACAACTGTTCCAACATTTGGAAATTGACTTTTCCATTGTTCTGGAATCAAGCTAAAAGCATCTTCTAATTCAATAGGATCAGAATTTTCTTTTAGTTCTGGAATAGATTCTATATCATATGTTCCGATAAACTCATATTCAGATGAACCAGTTTCAACGGTTTGTTTGAAACTCATCCACTCATTAAATCTTTGCATTTTTTAACTTTCTATCTCTGACCAGAGATATATTACTTCCCGCCTCAACCTTCTTTTTGATTACGCTGCCAAGATAGGTTCCCCCCTTGGCGTGTTCTTTCTCTGTTGGGTCGAGAATCATGTTTTCCTGCACCACTCATATGAGGTTGATGCCCAGTTCCTATTTTACCCACTTTACCCTGAATAAGCGTATCATCGTTTTTTTCCGGGGTTGTTGGGACAGTTCCTTTAGCTTCCTTGATTAGCAACCATTGTGTAAATTTCATATCTTGTCTCCTTTACTTAGTTATTTATGTTTGCCAAAAAAATTTAGGTATTTTTTACCGTCTTGGTTGCATTGATAGGTTCCGTGGATAAAATTGTCCTAGTTACCTTCGATGAGGAAATTAAATGCGTATGAATCAAAAAGTTTCTCTCTATATCCAAGAAGAAACCACTATAGCATTGAGTTGGGAAATCAACGATAAGATAGTCAAGGTGTGGGTTTTAGAATATCATGATCTCAACGGAAATGTTGATTTGTGCGAGGTAACGGAAGATCATGCCAATAAAGGCAACATAAAAACTTTCATCAGAAAAATTTTGTCTGAAGGAAATTATGTCAGTAAAAATCCCATGCATTTTGACACAATAGGTTTTGAATCTGTTTGTAATATATAACTACATGGCATCAACACAATACACATATTGCAAAAATAATATCAAGTCTATAAATGCTGGGACTAATGATAACCTCAAAACATTTTGTTCAAATGTTATTGAGGTTTACGAGTCTAAAGCGGCAAGTACTGTGGCATCCGCACAGGATTATTACTGCGAATCTACTAATGGATATATTGGTGTAAAGTTTTTTCGCAAACAAGACGGTGTTCTAACCATTTTAAATGGCAGTAATTATAAGAATGTTAACGGGGCATATGTCCCAGCAATAACTGTATGTAATCAAAATATTTACTGATGTTCTAAGACATAATCAACAAAGTCTACTTCCATTTGAATTTTTGGGAAATGTTTGTATGGAGTGTTTTCAAATATTCTGTCCAATATTTCTCGTCTTTCAAATATGCCTTCGACTGGAGTAGTTGTTCTGAAATCAGATTTAATTACCAATCCAGATTGATTGATCTGATCTGTGTATGTCTTAATTGGGAAATAGTATCTGTAAGTAGGCAAGGGTTCAGGATTTTCAATTAGTTCAGTCATCTCCATCTCGTTAAAAACAAGATGGAGAAAAGCCTTGTTTAATTGTCGGTACAAGTGTGTTCCATGCCTTGACATGTAATTATGTCTTCTTAGATATACTTTGCCGTTTTCGTTTAATACGCTTTTTACCCTTTTCAAAGCTTCAACAGGGTCTAAGTCTACAAGATGATCTAGAACATCAGAAATTAATATAACATCGTAAGGGCCATGATCTTGAACAGATTTCCATTCTGTTGTGAATTGCATTCTGGGGCCTTGCTTCATGAAATTATTGACTATGTCATAGCCCATGGCGTATGCAGCACCATGGTTTGCAAGCTCACGGGTGACATGTCCTTCTCCTGTACCAAAGTCTAAACATCTTTTCCCATCGACTGGTTCAGAAATTAAAACTTCAACAACTCCTTGGGCACGATTAGTTTTATCAACCTCACTTTTTTCATCACAGATTAAGTCTGCTGGCACAGCTTCAGGCCACTCATCAGACAAAACAAGTTTTTTGAGTTCGTCAAAATTTCCTCCAATTGAAGAAAATGCTTTTTCTTCACCGCCTCGCACAGTATTTTCCAAATCGGCAAGCATGTTGCGAAGTTTTTGTATCTTATTAATGATTTCAGATTGATTCATAATTGCACCTATTGAAATATATATGAACCGAGCATTTCACTTGTTTTAAAATAAAAATTTATTGGATATTTTCAAAAATTTCAAAAATTAATTATTTATATTAGATTACAATACTTTGAGGATATAATGAAAAAGAATCATAAGCACCTTATTCTAAATGCCGTTGTCAAGAATCCTATCAATGATGAAGCTTCATGCAATGATTGGTTGCAGAAGCTTGTTGAAATTGTTGATATGGAAATTTTAATTCCTCCTCATTCCAAATATTGTGATATTTCAGGAAATGAAGGCATTACTGGCACAGTTGTAATCACAACTAGTCATATGAGCGTTCATATCTGGCCACAACAACCAAATCCTCATATCAGGATGGATGTTTACTCTTGCAAGGATTTTGATGCTGAAAAAATTATTACCTTTGTAGACACAACCATGGGCGTTGTTGAATCTGATTATCTGCTAGTCGATAGAAATGAAACCAAACTGAAACTAATCTAATGGCACTTATTCGCAGCAAAGTAGCGTTTAAAAAATTTGCTGGGCGGTGTGCGTTTTGTAATGAAACTGATTATGCTGTTTTAGATATTCATCGAATTTTCGAAGGATATAAAGGTGGAGTGTACGACAGCAGAAATTGCATATGCGTTTGTGCCAATCACCATAGAAAAATACATGACAATCAAATAAACATAATTAGAAAACATTTAAGTTTTGGTGAAAATCAATATGTTCTCGAATATATCGAAGGTCAAGATACCAAATATTTGCCTATGAATTACTAAATAGTTTTTGACATACAGGAAAAGCGATGAAATCATTTAGACAATTTCTCTTGGAAACGCAAGCATCACAAGATGTTTCAAGAGAAGTTCATCCCTCAGCAGCAGCTTTGCTCAAAAACCCTGAAGGAAAATACTTGATTTTGCAAAGAGGCTCTACTGCTCCTTGGATGCCAAATAAATGGGGCCTTCCGGGAGGCGGGATAGAAGATAAAGAAACTCCCGAACATGCAGCATACAGAGAAACACAAGAAGAAACTCAGATTTCTCCAAGTAATCTTAAGTTTGCTGAAAAAATAAACTATCCTGATTATACGCTACATTTGTTTACAGGATTATTTGATGGAGAACCTAAACTAAATTTTGAACATATTGCTTTTGCTCTTATTAATAAAGAAGAAATTGATAAATATGATTTAGTGCCAGACTTAGCTAATATTATAAAAAGACATATATGAGGTGAAATATGGAAGACTTGGGATTTTACGAAATGATGGAAGGTTCTAGGCCTATTAAAGTTTTGAAAGAAAATCAACAGTTTTCTGAACATTTAGAATATCACCTTAAAAATAATCTTAGCTTAAGTAACACAGTATTTCGTTTAGGATCAGATGCTTGGATGGGACTTGTAAACGAAATGAGAAATTTATACGAACAAGGCATGATTGAAACAAATGAAAACGATGAGTTTATTCTGATGACTGAAGCTGGAAGAACTGGCATTTATCAGGGAAAATCAGTTGCTTTAGACTCGCCTCGTAGAGCTACATCTGGACCCAAGAAATTTGTTGTGTATGTCAACGGCGGTAGAAAAAATGCAGAAGGCAGAGTAGTGGCAAAAAAAATTG
>Ga0209500_10001529_pt1 | contig 17263 bp, 22 predicted proteins | sample S_140212_EF_Meta_FD_187323 | JGI IMG/M metagenome (GOLD analysis project Ga0209500, IMG submission 187323) | Freshwater microbial communities from Lake Simoncouche, Canada to study carbon cycling - S_140212_EF_MetaG (SPAdes) (version 2) | ecosystem: Environmental > Aquatic > Freshwater > Lake ... | reverse complement strand
TAGGTAGTACTGGTGCAACAGGAGCAACAGGAGAGATAGGTAGTACAGGTGCTACTGGTGCAACAGGTGAGATAGGTAGTACAGGTGCAACCGGCGCAACAGGAGAGATAGGTAGTACTGGTGCAACGGGAGCAACAGGAGAGATAGGTAGTACTGGTGCAACGGGAGCAACAGGAGAGATAGGTAGTACTGGTGCAACGGGAGCAACAGGAGAGATAGGTAGTACAGGTGCTACTGGTGCAACAGGAGAGATAGGTAGTACTGGTGCAACGGGAGCAACAGGAGAGATAGGTAGTACAGGTGCTACTGGTGCAACAGGAGAGATAGGTAGTACTGGTGCAACTGGTGCAACAGGAGAGATAGGTAGTACAGGTGCTACTGGTGCAACAGGTAATATAGGTAGTACAGGTGCTACTGGTGCAATAGGTAGCACTGGTGCAACGGGAGCAACTGGTGCAACAGGAGAAATAGGTAGTACTGGTGCAACTGGTGCAACAGGAGAGATAGGTAGTACAGGTGCTACTGGTGCAACTGGTGAAATTGGCTCAACTGGTGCTACTGGTGCAACTGGTGAAATTGGCTCAACTGGTGCTACTGGTGCAACTGGTGAAATTGGCTCAACTGGTGCTACAGGTGCAACTGGTGAAATTGGCTCAACTGGCGCTACAGGCGCAACAGGTTATATTGGTAGTACAGGTGCTACAGGCGCTACTGGTGAAATAGGTAGTACAGGTGCTACAGGCGCTACTGGTGAAATTGGCTCAACTGGCGCTACAGGCGCAACAGGTTATATTGGTAGTACAGGTGCTACTGGTGCTACTGGCGAAATTGGCTCAACTGGCGCTACAGGCGCTACTGGTGAAATTGGCTCAACTGGCGCTACAGGCGCTACTGGTTATATAGGAACAACAGGTGCTACTGGCGCTACTGGTGAGATAGGTAGTACAGGTGCTACAGGTGCAACAGGTTACATTGGTACGACAGGTGCTACTGGCGCCACTGGTTATATAGGAACAACAGGTGCAACAGGTGCTACTGGACAATATGGTAGTACAGGTGCTACCGGACAAGTAGGCGCCACAGGTGCTAAAGGTACAAGTACAAGTTTATTCTTATATCTAGCAAATGCAAATTCAACATCAGGTGATCCGGGCAATGGTAAGATTCTTTGGAATAACGCTACTCAAGCAAGTGCTACACAAATTAATATCAGTCACTTAACTGATGACGGTACTGACATTGATGTATTCTTAGCACTACTTTCTGCTACAGAAACAATTCTTATACAAGATCAAAATAATAGTGCTAACTATCAAAATTTCATTATAACTGGATCTCCAACAAATAATTCAGGATATTGGACAGTACCAGTTAATTTAACCGGTTCAGGCGGCACCGGTACTACTGACTTTGCTAACAATCACCCACTATTCGTAGCATTAGTTAATGGTATACAAGGTGCAACTGGGCCAGCTGGTGCTACAGGCGCAACCGGATATATAGGTACTACAGGAGCTACAGGTGCAACAGGCGCAACTGGTTATCAAGGTACTACAGGTGCTACAGGTTACATTGGTACTACTGGCGCAACAGGTGCAACAGGTACAATTGGATCAACAGGTGCTACTGGTGCAACAGGTTATATAGGCACTACTGGTGCAACAGGTGCTACAGGTTATATAGGTACAACAGGAGCTACTGGCGCAACAGGAACAATAGGTAGTACAGGTGCCACTGGCGCAACAGGTACAATAGGTAGTACTGGCGCTACTGGTTATACAGGAACAACAGGTGCGACTGGTGCAACAGGTGCTACAGGTTATATAGGAACAACAGGTGCAACAGGTGCTACTGGTTATATAGGAACAACAGGTGCAACAGGTGCTACTGGTTATACAGGAACAACAGGTGCTACTGGTGCAACAGGTACTACAGGTTATACAGGAACAACAGGTGCGACTGGTGCAACAGGTGCTACAGGTTATATAGGAACAACAGGTGCGACTGGTGCAACAGGTGCTACTGGTTATATAGGTACAACAGGTGCAACAGGTGCAACAGGAGCTACAGGTACAATTGGTAGTACAGGTGCAACAGGTGCAACAGGCGCTACTGGATTTAATGGAGCAACCGGTTCTACTGGTCCCGTAGCAGGTAGTAATACACAAATTATATTCAATGATGCAGGTGTTGCAAACGGTAGTGCTAATTTAACATTTAATAAAACATCTAATCTATTAACTGTTACAGGTAATATAAGTGCCGGTAATGTATCTGCTACTACGTTCACCGGAGCACTAAGTGGCGCAGCCACAAGTGCTACAACAGCAGGTACTGTAACAACAGCAGCACAACCTAATATCACAAGTGTTGGTACATTAACCGGACTAACAGTCGGTAATGCAACTGCTAACTCAGTGTTTGGTAATGGAACAATTGTATTGACCAGTGCAGGTAATATTACAGGTGGTAATTTATTAAGTGCGACATACCTGACAGGCACGTTAACTACTGCGGCTCAACCAAATATCACAAGTGTTGGTACACTAACTACATTAGGCGTAAACGGAACTATAACAGCAGTAGCGTTTACTGCTAATACTGGGGTCTTTACTGGTAATGGTAATGGGTTGAGTTCATTGGTTGGTGCTAACGTAACCGGTACAGTACCGAGTGCAACAAGTGCAACTAACGCAGCCGCATTATTACAGAACACATCTACATCAACAACTGTATATCCAACATTCTCTACTTCATCTGCAAATGGAAATTCAGCAGCGGTAATTAATACAGGTATCAGTGCTAACTTAGGCAACACATCTATTACAGCAACAACATTCGTTGGTGCATTAAGTGGTGCAGCAACAAGTGCAACTACTGCGGGCACAGTAACAACCGCAGCACAACCAAATATTACGTCAGTTGGTACATTAACATCATTAGGTGTGAATGGTACAGTAACTGCTGTAGCATTTACTGCAAATACAGGTGTATTTACTGGTAATGGTAATGGATTGAGTTCATTAGTTGGTGCTAACGTAAGTGGTACTGTATCAAGTGCTACTTCAGCAACTAATGCAGCCGCATTATTACAGAACACATCTACATCAACAACTGTATACCCAAGATTCTCTACTTCATCTGCAAATGGAAATTCAGCAGCGGTAATTAATACAAGCATTAGTGCTAATTTGGGTAATGCATCTATTACAGCAACAACATTCGTTGGTGCATTAAGTGGTGCAGCAACTACAGCAGGTACTGTCACAACAGCAGCACAGAGTAACATTACTAGTGTTGGTACATTAACTGGATTAACATTAAGTGGTAATGTTAATATGGGAACCAAGAACATAACAAGTCTTGCTGAACCAATAGCATCTACTGATGCTGCTACTAAAAACTATGTTGATACTACAGCACAAGGACTTGATCCTAAAGCATCGGTAGTATATGCTTCAACTGCAACACTATTTGGCAATGGCGGAACTGGATATACTTATAACAACGGAACAAGTGGTGTTGGTGCAACATTAACTAATAGCGGAACAACTGCTGCACTAAGTATTGACGGGAGTACACCAACAGTCGGTGATCGTGTTCTTATTAAAAATGAAGCAGGTGTGTTTGTTAATAATACAACTCAATCAGCAGCATTCAATGGTATCTATACCGTAACAACCGTAGGAACGGTATCTGTTGCATGGGTATTAACTCGTTCTACGGACTTTGATGCAGGTACTGAAATGCCCGGAGCATTTGTATTTGTTGAAGCAGGAACTACTAACGCTGATACTGGTTGGACATGCACCACAAATAGTCCAATTACAGTTGGTACGACATCAATTACGTTTGTTCAGTTCTCTGGCGCCGGTACATATAGTGCAGGTACAGGACTAACATTAACTGGTTCAACATTTAGTGTTAATGCAAGTCAAACACAAATTACAAGTGTCGGCACTCTAACATCACTTGGTGTAAGTGGTACAATTACAGCAGCTAACATTACAGCTAATACAGGTGTATTTACCGGTAATGGCAATGGGTTGAGTTCATTGGTTGGTGCTAATGTAACTGGGGCCGTATCATTCGCAACTACAGCAAATGCAGTAGCCGGTGCTAACGTAAGTGGTACTGTGAGTAGTGCTACTACAGCAGGTACAGTAACAACTGCGGCTCAAGGTAATATAACAAGTGTTGGTACATTAACAGGATTGGGAGTTAATGGTACAGTAACAGCAGTAGCATTTACTGCAAATACGGGTGTCTTTACTGGCAATGGCAATGGACTAAGTTCATTAGTTGGTGCTAATGTGACTGGTACTGTACCTTTTGCAAACGTTGCAACATATGATACAATTACAACATTGTCTGCGGGTAATGCCTATGTGCAGTTTGCAAATACACTTAGTGGTACTTCTGTTGTATATGCAAACGCAGCATTTGTAGCAAACGCAAGCAATGGCGCATTATATGCAACTACGTTTATTGGATCATTGTCAGGAGCAGCAACAAGTGCTACTACTGCCGGTACTGTCACAACAGCAGCACAACCAAATATTACGTCAGTTGGTACATTAACATCATTAGGTGTAAATGGTACAGTAACCGCGGTAGCATTTACAGCAAATACAGGTGTGTTTACTGGTAATGGAAATGGATTAAGTTCTATTGTTGGTGCTAACGTAACCGGTACAGTACCGAGTGCAACAAGTGCAACAAATGCGTCAGCATTATTACAGAACACATCTACATCAACAACTGTATACCCAACATTTACCACTTCATCTGCAAATGGTAATTCATCTGCGGTAATTAATACAGGTATCAGTGCTAACTTAGGCAACACATCTATTACAGCAACAACATTCGTTGGTGCATTAAGTGGTGCAGCAACAAGTGCAACTACTGCTGGATCAGCAACAACAGCAGGTACAGTAACTACTGCGGCTCAACCTAACATCACAAGTGTTGGTACATTGACAAGTTTAAGTGTTACAGGTAATATTGATGCAGGTAATTTAATTGGAGCACTTGCTAATGGCAATAGTAACGTTTATATAGCAACAGCTAACGGGAACGTTACTATAGCAGCAGTCGGTAACACCACATTAACTGTTACTGGCACAGGTGCTAACATTGCAGGTACTGCAAATATTGTAGGTAACCTATCAGCAGGTAATATCCCAATAATAACAAGTGGTAATAGTAATATTACATTAACTTCAAATGCTAATATTAATATGTTTGTTGCAGGTAATGCTACAAGTCAATTTACAGTATTAGCTACCGGTACAACTACTTCAGGTACTGCTACATTCACTGGAGCCGTATCGATAACTAGTGCTACATTTACTCGTACAGCAACTTCACAAAACTGGTTGGATGGTTCTATGTCCTCTGGCACATGGATAGTTGGTGGCACAGCACAAACTGGCGCAATAACCCTAGGCAGATCAACTGCCAACCAAACAGTTGCAATCGCCAACGGTGCTACCACTAGCGGCAACACAAAAACTATCAGTATTGGTGAAAACGGAGTTTCCGGTTCTATTACCAACATCAACATTGGAACTGCTGCAGGTACCGGCAATGTCACATTTTCTGCTAATACCTTAGTGACAATTTCCAACACATCCGGCACTGCTCTCAGTGTAACCGGTAATATTACTGCCGGTAACATAAATGCAGGTAATTTATTAACAGCAAACTATACAACTGCGGTAATAACAACAGCAGCACAACCAAACATCACTTCAGTTGGTACACTGACAGGTTTGACATTATCAAATGCAGCTATAATATCAGTCGGATCTAACACTAATGTAGGTACATTTACAGGTAACTTCTCATTGAGTGCAGGTTCTAGATTGAATGCTACATATGCTGACTTGGCAGAGAAATATACTAGTGATGCTGAATATGATTCTGGTACAGTTCTTGAATTTGGTGGTAATCAAGAGGTCACCCTATCTAACACGTTTAATAGCACCCGTGTAGCAGGTGTTGTAACAACTAATCCAGCTTACACCATGAACAACGAGTGTGAAGGTGAACATGTTGCTACTATCGCTCTACAAGGTCGAGTACCAGTTAAAGTATTTGGTAATATTGCTAAGGGTGATTTAATAGTGTCTGGTGCAAATGGTCGTGCAATTGCAAACAATGAAGCACGTGCCGGTACTATCATTGGTAAATCATTAGAAAACTTCTCGGGCGCTGAAGGTACAATTGAAGTTGCAGTTGGACGATTCTAATATGAAACAAGACCCAAGTACAATAATTGATATTGAACAGGATTCAGGATTACATCGTAGACCTATAATACAAAAAGTAATTAAAGTTATACCGCCCTTTGATATTCCTAAATATCATTGGGTTCGTGACAAGATAGATAAAAGAGATCATCCATATCAACTAACTAACACAGCACAATCTAACATTGTAGATTTAAGACAATACTGTTCAACAATTGAAGACCAAGGTAACTTAGGTAGCTGTACTGGTAATGCAATAGCAGGTGCAATAGAATTAATACAAAAAAAACAAAATAGGACACTTGACATAAGCCGGTTATTCATCTATTACTATGAGCGTAAGTTTATAGGCACGGTGAATTATGATAGTGGTGCATACATTCGTGATGGTATCAAAGCATGTTATACGTATGGAGCACCAACTGAAAATTTATGGCCATACAATATAAGTAAGTTTAAAACCGTTCCATCAAAATCAGCATTGATTGATGCGGCAAAAAGAAAAGTTACATCATATCAAAGAGCAGTAGACTTTGATCAAGTAATAGATGCTATTACTAGTGGATATCCAGTTACAATTGGATTTAGTGTATATTCAAGTTTTGATACTAATACAGTGGCAAAAACAGGTATTATGCCCTATCCCAATGTTAATAAAGAACGATTATTAGGCGGTCATGCTGTACTATTAGTTGGGTACAATAAAGACAACCAAACATTCATAGCTAGAAATAGTTGGGGAACAAATTGGGGTGACCGTGGTTACTTTTATATGCCATTCCAAGTGATACAAAACACTAGAATGAGTAGTGACTTCTGGGTTATAAAATCAATTAGTAATCCTTAGTAGATAAATATATAGATATAAAGGAATAAAAACATGTCATTAATAATAGGACCAGGAATATCAGTAGGCGGAGGAATTGGCATTGGCGACGGAACACCTGTTGTGTCATTCACAGTCAATCCAGGAGATATTACATTTCAAACACTACTTTTCAGCGGATATAGTGCCTACAGTTCAGCAGGATTTACTTCTGACGGCACACAAATATACAATGGCATTTGCTATACCATCTTACCAGCACTTCACACAGACATTCTTAATGCAATGAATTTGGCAGGCCTAGCTCCAATTAATGCGTATGTATGGCATGTGTCTTGGACCACAGGTGGCACCAGTCTAGCACGAGTAGGACTTGACGCAAATGGAGTCAACACTCTGGCTTTTTCACTAATTGACCAAACTGATACTCAATGGCAGTCTGGTATTAATAGTGGACCAACACAAACTGGTACATTTACATTCCCGGCAGTATTTACACCATATGTACCAACTACACAGATACAACTTGCCAACAACTGGTGCTAAATGATTGTACAGCGTCCTGCTAATACTAGGGGAAATCCCCGAGCAGATTTTATAAACAGTTACAGGACGTTTAGTTTCCCAAGTTATTACGATAGTCGCTATATGAACTATAGCGACTTACAAACAATCAACGATGACCGTGTTCATTATGCTTGGCAAGTGCCATGGCATGAACATAAGAACATGGAAATCTTTGGCTATGTTGTAGAAGGTAGTAGTCATCATGTAGACAGTTTAGGTAATAATGTGGAAGTACCAGCTGGCGCCGTACAACGTATGAGTAGTGGTAGAGGCATCAGTCATACTGAAGGTAATACAACAAATACTCCTAATCGTTATCTACAACTTTGGATCAGACCCAATGTGTTTGATACTGAACCAAGACACGACTGGTATCAGTTTACCCGTGAAGATAAACTAAACAAGTTTTGCAACATCACAGAGAAACTACCCATCAAACAAGATGCTAGACTACTAGCAGGTATCTTTACAGGTGATTTTGTATACAACCTGGACACTTTACGAAAATACTATCTATATGTAGTCACTGGCACATCAACAATAAATGGTATAGATTTAATCGAAGGCGATGGACTAAGTTATGATAGTGAATCAGCTATAATAATAAATAACCCAAACGAATTAGAAATCATATTATTTGATTTACGATAAATATAGTAAAGGAAACATCATGTCAGCACCATTTTCAATCGGACCAGGAATAGATATTGGCGGCGGGATAAAAGTTGGCCCTAATACATCATTAACAACTACAGCTGCCCAATCATACTCTGCTGGAGCAAGTATGAATACTTTTAGAGTATTAAACCGCGGAGGTAACTGGGATGAGTTTTTTGCAAATTGGACTAATGGTACTTGGTCGTGTGATCAATTGCTCGGTTCAGTAGTTGTCAATATGACAAATCCAGGTGATGATAGTCCTATTATCACAATCACAGGCGGTACATTTGTTCTAAATAGTTTCTACAGTTTTACCGGACTAGCTTAATAATTATTTTTTGGCAACTCAAGGCCTAGTCTAAATATTAGTATGAAATTTAACATACTAAAGGATTTAAATGACTGATAAATTTCGCTTCCATATTTTAGGACTACCTCACACAGTTACTAGTAAAGAATTTAATGCTTGTGCTTATACCGCCAAAGTTGTTAAATTTGGTAAGATGATGAAAGCCCGTGGGCACACAATCATTCATTATGGGCATGAAGATAGCGATTTAGTTTGCGATGAACATGTTACAGTAATCACAAATAAAGATTGGAAAATTGCTTACGGCGATTACGATTGGCGTAAAAACTTTTTCAAATTCAGCACAGATGACCATGCTTATCAAACATTCTTTGCTAATGCTATCAGAGAGGTTGGTAAACGCAAACAAAAGAACGACTTCATATTACCCTTCTGGGGCAGTGGTGTCAGACCAATCTGTGATGCACATCCAGATATGATAGTAGTAGAACCGGGCATTGGTTATGCAGGTGGACATTGGGCACGATGGAAGATATTTGAAAGTTATGCTATCTATCACGCTTACTATGGACTAGATGCAGTTGGTACTTGTAAACAAGATTGGTATGATGCTGTTATACCAAACTACTTTGATCCCGATGATTTTGAATTTAAGGAAGAAAAGCAAGATTACTTCTTGTTTTTGGGACGAGTTTATCAAGGTAAAGGTATTCAAGTAGCGGTGCAAGCAACTGAAGCGATTGGTGCTAAACTTATCATTGCAGGACAGAATCCAGAAAACTTAACATTCCCTCCTCACGTAGAGTTTGCAGGTTATGCTGATGTAGCTAAACGTAAAGAGTTAATGAGCAATGCTAAAGCTGCATTCGTTCCAAGTATGTATATTGAACCGTTTGGTGGGGTACAGATTGAAATGTTAATGAGTGGCACTCCTACTATCACAACAGACTGGGGTAGTTTTACTGAGAATAATATTCACGGATATACAGGCTATCGTTGTCATACATTTGATCAGTTTGTATGGGCTGCAAAAAACATTGATAAGATTGACCCAAAGAATTGCAGAAAGTTTGCAGAGAACTTCTCATTAGAGAAAGTAGCACCCATGTATGAAGAATACTTTCAAATGGTATTAGATGTACATACTGGCAAAGGCTGGTATCAAATGCATGAGGACAGAACAGATATGAATTGGCTAAAGAAAGTATTACCAACATGAACGACCAGCACGATGACCACAAATTTGAAATAGAGTATTGGGGCAACTGCGCTAATACTTTTGACGAGGATCAAAAGCACTATGTCTATGCTAAGTTCATGGAGATAACACGTATGGGTTATTCGTTTGATGCTAAAAACAAACGCATACTTGATATAGGTGGCGGACCAAGTTCCATGCTTCTTAAGTGTAAGAATTTAAGTGAAGGTAAAGTCTGTGATCCTATTGACTACCCTGAATGGACTAAACTACGCTATGCTGGACATAATATTAGTGTTAATGTTCAATCAGGTGAACTAGTAGATGAAGAAGGTTGGGATGAAGTTTGGATTTATAATTGTCTACAACACGTTGAAAGTGTAGAACGAATTATTAACAATGCTAAACGTGCAGCACCTATACTTAGGATGTTTGAATGGATTAATATTCCGGCGCACGATGGACATCCTTTTGAGTTAACAAAAGAAATGCTAGATAGTATTATTATGTTACCTGGATCAGGTACTGTTACTTTGAGAGAATCAGGATGTTTTGGTAAAGCCTATTATGGCGTATTTAAACAATGAAATGAAACCTATTAGAATTTATATTTCGTGTAACGAATTACCAAATACTAAAGCCAGTCTGTTTCATATCATCAGTAAATTGAAAGCTAGTAATCTATCTAATGAAAAGATAATCATCGTCCATTCTGTTGATTGGACACCATATGATTTTTTAACAGACTTAGATATTGAATATGTTAATAGCGGATTTTCTGCTTCATATTATGAATATCCTGCAATAAGAAAGTTTTGGCAAGACGCTAATGAATCAGATTTCTATGGTCTATACTTACATTGCAAGGGTGCTAGTAAGTCAGATACCTTAGAATTTGAAAATGGATTACGTTGGGCAACACTAATGATGTACGGTGTAGTTGATAATAGTTATACCTGTCTATATCATTTAAATCAAGGAGCCGATCTTGTTGGTTCAATATGGCATTGGCACTTCAAGGGTAACTTCTACTGGTTTAATTCAACTTACGTTAAGCAGATAGCAGACCCATACTTGTTTGATTTAGATTACAGAAACAATTGTGAATTCTGGGCTGCATATGCTTACTGGTGGGGTAGATATGAATTACCAAAAATAAAAAATCTATTCTATCTTCCTACTCTAAGCAAAGATAATGAATTTATTGACATAGATACCTTACCCTCATTGTTTCAAAAGAAAGTTATAGCAAGTAATTTTAATGATTACTTATTGACACAGGAATACTTTGCCTTTGATGTTATAGCATTAACTAATGATGAGTTTGTGCAGTTTAGAAGTTTACTTAAGAAATTTTTAAACTACGATGGTATTGTTATAAATCAGGACACTAGACAGATTATTAATTACGAATTAATATGAAAAAAATAGTATTTTACATAGAACCCACATGGGCCTTCGGAATCATTCACTATGAATTATGTAAATATTTGTGGGGATATGGTTTTGATTGTCAGTTACTTCCCTGGAATCAAAGTTATACACGAGAGGAGATGCAAGAGTTAATAGACACCACTGACTTATTTGTTACCACTCCACATGGATGGAGATTGCTAGGCTATAGTTATAAAATAGTTGATCCAAAACAATGTGTAGTTATTGGACATTCTAAATTAGATATTGAAGAATTAATTCGGATGCACGGTTTAGATGACTTTGATAAGTTTCACAAGTATGGTGCAGTTAGCGAATGGTTAAGTAGTGTGAGTTTAGAATTAGGTGTTACTAGATCAGCAACTGTTACTCCATTGGGAATTAACACTAATAGTTTTTACAGTAAACCAAATGATTCATTGAAGACAGTTGGGTGCATGAATTTAGGACAAGTAGGGGTGCATCAACATATTAAACGACCATGGTTATTAGAGATTGCTACCCAACGCTCAGGATTAGCACTTAAAGCAGCAGCATCATATCATCATTCGTTTATTACTATGCCGGGCTTTTATAAAGCTGTAGATGCAGTATTGATTGCTAGCACCGAAGAGGGTGCAGGACTACCTTTACTAGAAGCCGGTGCTGCTGGAAAATTAGTTATCAGTACACCAGTTGGACATTACAGTAGAGTAGGAGAGAAGGGTGCAGATTTTGTTCCAATCGTAGAACACGAGTTTATAGAAAAGACTACGGAACTGTTGAGTTATTATAAATCAAACCCAGAACAATATCGTCAAAGATGTTTAGAGATACAGCATCACGCACAATCCTATGATTGGAAATATGTGATTGACAAATGGATTGAAATTTTAAGTTAATAAAAAAGCCCCTTTCGGGGCTTTTTATGTTTTCAACTTTGTAAGCATATAGTCAGTGTACTTTGACATACACATTGCAGGAATCTCTAAGAACGGATCTTCTAGATGAAAGGGGCAACCTACTTTCCAAGTATGATGTTCCTTAAAATATTTCAACTCTTTCAGATCATTGACACTAGTTGGATCAAAGTTTCTACGAGGATTGAAATTACGAGCAAATGTACTTAGTATTGACATATATTAATCTTTACTCACGAGGCATTGATGCAGCCTCTACAATTACCGCATTGACTTGGTCCAATGTTTGGCACATAATCTTTGCAGATTTCCATTCGTCTAATGAATCACGACCAGACACTTCAACCATATAGCCATTATCATACATATTTACAGTTAGACTATCACCGCATTTTTTGAGTTTATCAGAGAGTTTCATATTTTCCTTTATTGAGTTTTAGGGACACGTAGTCCCTTGATGTTACTAAGCAGTAACACCTGCTTCGGCGAGAATTTGATCTACCGAAACTTCTTTAGTAACCTTCTTAGCACGAGACTTGATTGCATCCATGCTAGGCTTTGCTTTAGTCTTAGTCTTAGTCTTGGTGACTTTGACTCTTACTGTACCTTTGTTTGCTTCCTTTGTTTTGTCATCAAGAGTATCAGCAATAGTTGCCTGATCGCCAGGTGATGCGAACATTTCAAGGGTAGCAATATGATTGAGAGCCTCAATCTTAGTCATTTCACTGGGCAACTCAACCAAGTCAATGCGACTTGCTCCGCCCTTAGTAAACTGCTTGATACGGCGAACCATGTCATCAGTAAAACGAACCTTAGTGTTACCATTGTGAGTAGTAATACCAGCGACTTTAAAAGTTTGTTTAGCCATTTTGTTTCCTTTAAGATAAGCTAAGTTTAAAAATGTACTGATATTACTCAGCACTGTTATAATGATAACACAGAATGGCATTATTGTCAACCATTTGTGTTATCAAAATCATTTTGTTTTACCCAAAAGAGTAAAACTATTAAGGACACTTTTTGCTTCTGCAAGGTCCTCAACCTCGTCATGAAATTCGGCTATTGCCATATTCACTTGTGTCCCAATATCACGTACCATATTATGAACATATTCCGATTCTTCCGGACCAAGCATGAGAAAATATTTTCCCAATTGATTTTTGTCCAATGAAGTCAAGAATTTAAAAAAATTAAGTTTATCTGGATTCATTCTTCAACTCCTTCTTCTACGGGTTGATCGGGAATGTTGTCCGCATCACCTTCTTGGGCATGTACAAACCCCAAATCCAACATCTTTTTCTGTTCGTCCCAAGTGCAGTGAGGGCGGAATATAAACACTCTACTAGTAAGTAAATCTTTACTGTAGTAAATACGATACCGTAAATGACCCAAAGGGGCCGCTTCCATGCCATCAGTGCCTGGCCAATCCTCGTTCACACTGGTGCGAGTCTTTTCAATGTAGAAATCCTGCATACGCTGTATGGCACGAGGATTGCCCCAAAATGCATTTTGCTCACACCATGCCATTGTGCGATCCAGCATTTCTGCAATGGTGATACTAGCCTGTTCAGCAAGTTGTCGAATTCGTTCGTTCATTTAGTTTTTAGGCAACGGTGCCTGTCCTGTATGTTCATGGATCGTGCGGCCTCTTCGCAAAGGGCCACTGTTTCAAATTGTGCTAGAGGACGCCAATCAAGAGATGTGGCTTGATAGTGTCTATCACCGCCCATAGCTACCACTGTCCAGATGAATAGTGTAATCATTCTTCAACTCCGAAATGTTCTTTAATCATTACTGCATAGTGATGTGGTTGCGGATGCAGTATCGTCTTCATATCTAAACATAGTGAAGCGCATTCTTTCACAATCAACTCAGCGAACTTTTTCATTTGATTGCTTCCGTCAATAGCGTCAAACCTGTCAGGTTGATAGATTCCAGCCTGTTCAGCAAGTTTTTTAATTTGTTCGTTCATAATTATGCTTCCAAAATATACTGTTTGTCCCACTTACCAATGTTCACATCTACATAATATGCGGTGTCAAAATAATCAGTTTGTGCGTCAGAATTATCATACCAATCTGCACCTTTCATGGCAGCAAACACTTCCTGCATAAAAGCAAGAGCCTTACCGTCGTAATGATCTTTAAAGTGATAAGGATTAACTTGATCGTAACCACTAGTACTAGGCTTAAAACCTCTAGCCACTTGGTAGTGACTATTCCCGCAAACTTTATTAGAATTTGCAATAAAGTCAATAGAACCAGATTTAAGATTCAAGCACAGGGTCATATGATTACGTACAGCAAGAGAACCTTTAACCTTATACTTAGCAAGAATAGCCTTGATTTTAGGGGCAATTTTTGCTTTATTTTCTTGAGACATATAAGCCATTTGAGAACTCCTGTAATTAACTGTTTAAGAGTATATTATATACCCAAAACCATTTGTTGTCAACCTAAGAATTTACTGTATTGAACGGACTCAATTCTTCGTTGTCCTCATCGTATGACAAAATATCATAAACAAAGTATACAGGGATTCCCAAGCGTACAGAGATTGATACTGGACCGTAACCCTCTTCCAACATGTCACGGATAGTTAGATCCAACTCAGATATTTTGCTCATTTTGATGTACTCACATTAGATTTAACCAGGATGCCACACAATATCGAGATACCCCATGCTTGGAGCCAAGACACTTCATTTACACCGACAACGGCTCCAACTAGTGCGTTATTCCAAAGCCACATTACAGGCCAACTCAGCAAGAAACTAAGCAGAACAATACCAACAATACCAATGACTGCTGCACCGATGATAACAAAAACTTTATCCATGATTTACTCCTTAAGCAGCAGACAACATTGATGCCGGGACACGCCAGTTGGTCACACCAGACTTGACGATAACAAATTTACGATTGATTTTTTGCACATCACCAGTTACTTCCATACCACTACGGCTACTAGTGAATTTCACTTTGGTACCGACTCTGAGGGTATATTTATTTTGTTGTCCAAGTTGGGCACGGGCAAAACGAATTGCATCACCAATGCTATTCAATTGTTCGTTAGTAAAGTTACCAGCAAGAATAGCACCGTTGATTGCAGAAATTTCAGTCATATAAACTCCTTTAGTTAACTGATTAAGACTCTATTATATACCCAAAACCATTTAATGTCAACCTTAAAGGGTGACAGTAATCAAATTTTTAAAAGAATTAATAAATTTAATCTCACAATCTAATGACACATAATTGTCACCCTGCATACCTTGCTCTGAGTAATAAACATCAGTTCCAAGATTTTGTTCAGCCAAAAAATTCTTCAATTCTTCTAGGAAGTTTACGTCAGTATAAACTAACCCATCTTCGTTGACGTTCCAGGATTGTGTGTCAAAATACACACGCAATTCACCAAAGTCACCTTCTTCATTTATGTAGTCTAGATCCAATCCTGTAACTTTTACAGATTTAGCAACATTAGACCAAAGACCATCACCAGAAGTATTGAGAGATTTTGTAACTAGCAACATATTGAGTCCTTTAATTAACTGATTAAGACTCTATTATATAGCCAAAATCATTTAATGTCAACCTTTTTTATTCTCTAATTCCCGAGTTAATTCATTCATCTTTGCTTTTAGTTTAGGGTATATTTGACCCACGCTGATCAAGGTGCTATGTGCAGTCTTTGGGTCGAATCCGTAATTGAGATGCTGCATTAAATTCAAATGCGCCATTGCAACCAAATGCAAAGCCTGATCTGTCTCACGCTCGGCAATTTCTACTCTCTGCTTGGCCCATTCTTCGTGTGCTTTGTATTGCACTTCATTCATTTTTCAACTCCGAAATGTTTTTCTATCCGTCTACCAATATTAGTACCAAATAGACAGTTTCCTGGTTTATTCATACGACCAGCATGGGCACTTTCATCAAACGCAATACGAGCACATTCTCTCACAATCAACTCGGCAAACTTTTGTTCACGGGTATTATCACATGTACCGTCAACTACATAGTTACATTCAGCCATTAGTTCTTTAATTCGTTCGTTCATAACTTTTTTCCAAACAAGGTAGTAAGACTCTATTAAATACTCAAATCTATTTGATGTCAACTTTTTCAGCTTACTTCTGTTCTTCCTTCTCCAATATCCTTAGCACGGACTACTCTCATATCGGTAGCCTGTGCCCGATTCTCAGGATCAGCTTGTTGCTGCTCATATAGTTCCAGTGCTACGTTACGACATACAGTTTGGAACCATCGATCCACAATGATAGTATCGGTGTCATCATCACGGATCTTATATCCTGCACGAACTAAGTTCAATACAAATTTGTCATTGAAGTCTAGTTCAAACGCACCACTGTTAATATCATATGGATCAATTTCCATTTTTAAAATATTAACATAGGGCAGTCCTTCAGTATTTGCCTTTTCTTTGTCAGATATAATAGGTTCTTCTTTTTTTACTTTGGGTTTGCGAGGTTTCTTTTCCTTAACTGGCTTTGGTATCTCTACCACTGGTTCTGGCTTTTTGCCAAATAGTTTATCAAATAGTCCCATGTTTATATCTTTCAAATAATTTAAAGCTGGCAAGATTCTTTGCCTTTGATTCACACATTATATCAAAGTTATCAACAAAGGTCAATGCCCAATCGTTCACTGCATCATTCCAATAATGGTCGCTATGTGCCCGAAGTTTTTGCTTACTATAGCCTGCATTAATCAACGCACTATGATCGGGTAATCGTGTTGCGGAATGTTCTCCGAGTACATCTTCGCGGCTAACACTGTAATGCATAGTAGGGCGAACACCGCGCCAACTATCAATAACCCGTTGTACAATCGGATCATTAGGTTGAATATATTCTCCTTCACGAATCCAATTATGGTGTATGTCCATGACCGTAGGCACGAGGTCAGATAATGATAAGCAGTCAAGTAGTCCATGTGTGTATTCCTCATTCTCTAGTGTAAGTGTGTTTCTTGCCTCAGGGGATAACCGATTATAAACATCTCTGATACCCTGAGGACCTTTTCTACCAGAAATGTGAACATTAACTTTGAAGTCTTGAAATGATTTGCCATAGCCCATCCAACGAACCAT
>Ga0209500_10001528_pt1 | contig 17269 bp, 12 predicted proteins | sample S_140212_EF_Meta_FD_187323 | JGI IMG/M metagenome (GOLD analysis project Ga0209500, IMG submission 187323) | Freshwater microbial communities from Lake Simoncouche, Canada to study carbon cycling - S_140212_EF_MetaG (SPAdes) (version 2) | ecosystem: Environmental > Aquatic > Freshwater > Lake ... | reverse complement strand
AACGGCTTGGACGGCACCATCGACTTTGGTGGCACTGATGTGGGCGCAGTCAGCATCAATCAAGACCAGGCGCTGACCTTGATTAATGACGGACTGCACTTTGCAGCGGGCGACGACATCACGCTGACGTTTGATGCAGCCCACGGCACCCACCTGGGTACCAGCCTCAAAGACCTGCAACATCTTGGAGTCGACACGGTTCTCTCTACCGGTCACGACATCAATGTGGACCTGGGTTCGGGTGTAGCCCTGTTGGTGGACCACTTGCCGCGTTTTGACCATACGCTCGACGTGACGCTGAACCTCTCGCCGGGCCAGCAAGTGTCAGAGCTTGAGGCCTTGGCCAAAGTTTTGGCCGACTCCGGCATTGACCATATCGCCTTGGCGCAGAGCCAATTGGGTGATTTGGCCACGGACGCTGCGACACATGCCTTGATCAGCGCGGGCATTGACTTCAATGTTCTGGTCGGAACGACGCCCACTGCCTCGCCGGTGCACTTGGAGCAGATGGTCGACATCTACCAAAACGGCGTTGATTTATTGTCCGACATGCTGGACCCGAACGCCAATATGGGCGATTTGGTCAGGGCCCTGAGCCAATCCGGCATCCATGAAATTGTGGTCGACAAACCAGCCTCAGTGGTCATTGGCGACCACCTGGCAGCCGCCTTGTACGAAGCAGGTATGTTGCAAGCCATGCCAGAAGCTATGGTCGAGATTGACGCGGGCGTCTCGCTCCGTATGCTCACCAGCCTCAAAGCGATGGCAGATTTGGGCGTGGACCATGTGGCCAGCAGCGCGGCAGCGGGTTCGCACATCATGCTGGCCCTGGGTACGGATGTGCAGGATCTGGCCAGCGTTCTGCGGTCCTTCATCAGCGACGCTGGCCCAGTGTCCACCAAAAGCATCTTTGACCATGCGGTGGATCTGTATGTGGGCAATACCGTGGGTCTACAAACGCTGCAACAAACCCTGCTCGACAGCGGAATGGGCAGCAAGCTGGCCGACTTGGGTATCAGCAACGTGGTCGCGCAAGACCTGCCGCCGGTACAGGTCATCGGCGATGTCCAATCGAACTCCGACCCCTTCACCTTCATGATGGATATCACTAACCTGAAGACGTCACATTGATGCACAAAAATCTACTATGACTGAAACCCCTACCTCCATCTCCAGCAAGGGCGATAAGCAGCCGGTGCGCAAGGTATTGATGCAAGCTCGCCGCGCGTTTTTCTTTGCCTTGGGCCTGACCATCGTCATCGACACGCTTAGCATCACCCCGATGCTGTACATGATGAACACCATGGATCGCGTGCTGTCAAGCCGCAGCGGTGTGACGCTGGTGTCCTTGACCGTTGTGGTGGTGGCGTTTTATGTTTTTTGGTCGGCGCTGGAGTGGATACGCGCCCGGTTGATGATTCGCCTGTCCTTGCGCATTGACTGGGACATGGCAGCAGACGTGTTTGACGCCTCATTTCGCCGCTACGTGGGGCGGAAAAACGTGAATGTGCAACAGCTCTTGGGCGACTTGCAGGCCTTGCGCAGCTTTTTGACTGGGCCGCCGTTGCTGTCCTTGATGGACGCGCCCTTTGCGCCGGTGTTCATTTTCATTGGGGCGTTGTTTCATCCCTATCTTGCGGCATTTGCGTTTTTCTCTTCGCTGCTGATGGTGATATTGAGTTACCTCACCACCAAGGTCACCACCCCTATTTTGAAAGAGGCCAGCGACGCCAATACTGAAGCCACCCGCGTAGCAGGCAACAGCCTGCGCCACGCCGAGGCCACGCTGGCCCTGGGTATGCTGGGCGCGGTGCGCAAACGCTGGTACGACCAGCACCGCAGCTACCTGACCAACCAGGTCAACGCCAGTGAGGCCACCGGCCTGATGGGTGGCTTGTCCGGTTTTCTGAGCAAAGCCATGCCTTCGCTGCAAATGGCCCTTGGCACCTTCTTGGCCATGGAAGGCCTCATTACCGGCGGCATGATCATGATGGCCAGCATGCTGATCAGCAAATCGGTGGGGCCCATCCAAAAACTGGTGAGCCAGTGGTCCAGCATTGTTGCGGCGCGCCAGGCGTATGACCGCCTCAATGAACTGTTGGCCGATGACTTTGAGAACAGCCAGCAGATGCAACTGCCCGCGCCCGTGGGCAAAGTGGACGTGGTCAAGGCCGTGGGCGTGCCGCCCGGGCACAACAAACCCGTGCTTGCGGACATCAATTTTGCGCTGGTTCCGGGCGAAGTACTGGCGGTGGTGGGCCCCAGCGCCGCTGGAAAGTCGTCGCTGGCAAAGATGCTCATGGGTTTGTGGAAACCCGCATCTGGCTCGGTGCGGCTCGATGGTGTGGAGCTGTCCGACTGGAGCCACGACGAGGTCGGACCCTTGGTGGGCTATGTTCCCCAAGAAATTGACTTCTTTGAGGGCACGGTGGCGGAGAACATCGCCCGCCTTGGAGAAGTGGATCCGGCCAAGGTGGTGCATGCGGCGCACCTGATCGACATGCACGACACCATTCTCAGTTTTCCCAAGGGCTACGACACCTTGCTGGGTGAAACCGGCTTTGCATTGTCTGGTGGCCAGCGCCAACGTCTGGCTATTGCGCGCGCCGTGTACGGCATGCCCAAGTACGTGGTGATGGACGAGCCCAATTCCAATTTGGACGAAGTGGGCGAAAGTGCGCTGGTCCGAACCGTTCAGGCGCTCAAACTCAACGGCTCTACCGTGGTGTTGACCACGCACCGCCCGCGCCTGATTGGCGTGGTGGACAAAATGCTGGTGCTCAAAGCCGGACGCCAAGTCGCCTTTGGTGACGCCCGTGAAATGCTCGACGCTGTGCGCAAACTGCAGGTCGTACCCACCGATGACGCAGCGCCCGACCCGTCGGATCCGGCACCCGCCGCACCGCTTGCGCCTGTACTACTTCAGGCGGTGCAATGACCAAACCCGGTACCCCAGCTAGTGAGGACGTCTCCGCTAAGCGTGGACTTTTTGGTCGCATGGACGCGAGCTTTGGCCGTTGGGTCAAAGGCTGGAACCCTTACGGACCTGACAAGGTCAACCGCCGCAGCCTTCAGCCGGTGCAGGTGGAAGAGTCAGCCATCCGTCGTAATGCCGCTATGTGGTTTTTGGCATTCTTCTCGGTCTTCTTGGGCTGGGCTTTTCTGGCACCGATTGACGCTGGTGTGACGGTCCAAGGCAGCGTTATCGTGCTGGGCAACCGCAAGGCGGTGCAGCACCCCTCTGGCGGTGTGGTGGAAGCAATCAACGTCACCGAAGGTGCGCAGGTCAAGCAAGGCGACGTGCTATTGCGCATCAACCCCCTGAAGACTGAGGCGGATTTGACTGGCGTGGAACTCACCTACATCTCTCTGCTGGCCTCCGAGTCGCGGCTCAGAGCCGAGCGCGACAACCTAGGTGGAATCAGCTGGTCTGATGAGTTGCGGCGGCGCTTCAAGCCGGGTGACGCCCGGGTCGAAGAGGCCAAAAATCTGCAATTACAGTTATTCAATTCCCGTCGCTCGGAGTACAACAGCCAAGTGGCCAGCCTCAATGAGCAGATTAACGGGCTCACTGCGGTGCTTAAATCACGCCAAATCCAGATAAAAACGCTGGAAGAGGAAATGAACAACACCCGCGAGTTGGCCAAAAACGGCTTTGTGCCGCAAAACCAGGCCAACCAAGCCGAGCGAACCAAAAGCGATATTGACTCCGGAATCGCTAACACACGCGCCGATATTGCACGGGCCAATTTGCAGATCAGCCAGGCGCGCACCGCGGTGCTCAAAGACGTGGACACGCAGTTACAAGAGATTCAAAAAAATCGCGACGCCATCTCTAGCAGACTCGACTCGGTCAAGTTTGACCGTGCACTGTCTGAAATCAGGGCGCCAGTCAGCGGGAGCATTGTGGGACTGAAGGTGTTTACCGTGGGGGGCATCATTACCCCCGGCTTGGTGTTGATGGAAGTTGTGCCCAAAGATGAGGGCCTGATCGTTCAAGCCAAAATTCCCAACACCATCATCGACAAGGTCCGGGTGGGAATGCCCACCGACATGCGGTTTACCGCATTTAACCAAGTCACGACCCCCGTGATACCCGGTATTGTCAAAGTACTCGGAGCTGACAAAGAGCCTGGAGCCAATCCGCAAGAAGGCGATTTCTATCTCGCCCAGGTAGAGACCACGCCCGAGGGCCTGGCAATGCTGGCGGGCTTGAAGGTGCAGCCCGGCATGTCGGTGGATGTGATTGTCAAATCGGGCGAACGCTCTTTCATGAGTTATCTGCTCAAACCACTGAGCGATAAGACAGCGCGCGCTTTCAAAGAGTGAGGCGTCGGCCTTATTTCCGTCAATTATTTGGTCTCTATTATGGTAAATTCAAAGAATGCGCATTAAAAATGAATCATCCATCATGAATTTGAAATATTTGTTAGTGCCCATCGCCTGTACCTTTGCCTTGTTGCAGCCGCTGCGGGCGCAAAACTTGCCCCAAGATTTTGAGAAGGCGGTGGCCTTTGATCCCGCCTTCCAGTCTGCCAAAGCCGACTTTGAGGTGGGGCAGCGCAATGTTAAGCAATCGCGCTCGGTGTTTTATCCCGAGGCCACCTTTAATACCCAGCGCCTGGCCACAGACACCAGCAGTAGAACCTCGTTGAGCGTGACCCAGCCCTTACTCGACGCCCAGCGCTGGGTTACGTTTGGGCAAGCCGCGCCGCAGCAACTATTGACCGAAGTTAGCCTGCGCGTCAAATTGCAAGATTTGGCAGTGCGGCTCGTCAAGGCGGCCAACGCCGTCATCGTGGCCAACGAAAACATCAAACTCAACACATCCAAAATGGAAGCGCTGGACCAGCAAGCGCTCGCCGCCAGGCTCAAGCAGTCTCTGGGCCAAGGCACCATTACCGATGTGCGCGACATTGACGTCAAGGTCAGTCAGGCCAAAGCGCAGCAAGTGAGCTTTTCAACGCAGTTGCAAAACGCACTCAAGCAATACGAGTCCATTACCGGCGTCCTACCCATGGCCGGCGCCTTTGTGTTGCCCAGCAGCCACAGTGCCTATGGCATCAAGTCGCTAGGCGAGTACACCGACTTGGCCTTGCGCGCCGGGCCCAGTGTCTTGGCTGCCCGCTACAGCGTGGAGATTGCCGAATTTGAGGTCAAGAAACTCAAGGCAAGCTTTTTGCCGTCGGTGCAAGCGCAATATTCGTTTTCGGAAGCCGGCGGCGTGACTACTAACAACACCTACTGGGGCGTGGGCCTGACGGTGCCGCTCAAAGCCGGCACAATTTACGGCATTGACGCCGCCCAAGCCAGTGTGGTCAGGGCGCAAGAAAGCCTGCGCGAAACCGAGTCCAAAGTCCGCCTAGAGGCCGACCGCCTCACCGCCTTGGTCTCTAGCGGCATGGAGGCCTTGCGCATTCAGCGGGAGGCTATTGCTGCTGCCGAGTTGAGCGTCGAAGCCAACCGCCAAAGTTACCAAGGAGGCGTGCGCACTGCCGTTGATGTCATCAACGCCTTGCAGACCGTCTACCAGGTCAAAAGCGAATACGTGGGTTTAGCCACTGCACAGTCCGAAAACATACTCGGTCTGATTCTGCTTGCCGCCACCGAGCCGCAAGACGGCGTGACGGAAACGTACCGGTATCTTTTCGCCAAAAATTGAAGATGTTCGCCCCCTTGCGCACCCCAATGGAAGCTGATGTTTTTTCTTAAAGACGCCCAAAAAAAATTCGACCTGCAGCTAGAAACACTGCAGCAAGAAGCCCAGGCACTGCAAAGGCAGCTAACGGCCGAGCAAGCGCAGGTGCTGATCAAGACCGGCCTGGTCGACCAATTGCAAGAGGATCTCGCTGAGCTTAATGCCACTCTGCAGGCCCAGCACGCTGCTATAAGAACGCTGCAACAAGATGGTCAAGGCGAACTTGCCGCTTTGTCTGCCGCCAAAGGCAATTTGCAAAGCCAGGTGCAAGAGCTCAGCACCCGGATTGAAGGCGCGCAACAGTTGACGGCGGCGCTGGAGACTGAAAAATCCGCCCTGGTGGCCGAAATTACAGGCCTGAAAGCGCAAGTCTCAACGCTGCAGTCTGAGATGGAGTCTGAGCGGGCGCAGCGCGCGCAGACCTTAGAGCAGCTCAATCAACAGCGCGCCCAGTTCGACCAGACGGGCACCCAAAGCGGCAGCCAGATAAAGCAGTTGCAGGCAGCCCAAACCTATCTGCAAGAACGCCTGTCCGTCACGGAAAAAGACGTTCATAAAGCCAAAGCTGAGCTGACTAAAGCCCGGCAAGAGGCCGACGCTGCGCTAAACAAGGCGCGAGCCGAAGCCGCAGCTGCCAGTGAAAGTGCCGCCAAAGAACTGGTTGCACTGCGAAAGCAGCTGCAAGCCAAAGGCGGCGTTGGTGCAGGCCTACCTGCTAGCCCTGACTCCCAAGCCAAGCACAGCCTGCAGATCCAAGCGCAATACGAAGACAGTTTGCAAGAAAACGAGTTGCTCTTGCTGCAACTGATGCAAGCACAAGAAGAACTGGTGGAGTACTACGAGGACAAATGCCGGTTCGAGCAACTCTACGAAGCCGTTAAAGCCCGCTGGGAGCGGCTTGAAACCCGATTGCCCAACTACGTGGATTACGGTGCCATTGAGCTGTTGTCTTTTGACAGTCTGTCTGAGACACCTTCAGTGACTTGGCGGGTCAAAGACTTTGCCCAAGGCGGGGAAGTTGTGCCCGAGTTTGTGTTTCAAACCGTATTGCAAGATGGCCAGCCAGGCATTGGGCTGTTTTTGGACACCCAAGGTGAAGTGCCTGAGGGCATTGCGTTGGTGCCCAAGCTTGTTGCCAGCAGTGCGCCGCAGGTGGAAAAATTTGTCGCGCTGAGCAGCACCGACTTTCGCAAAGTGTCCGCCGCCGCCATCATCTTGGCGCAACAAGAGGCCAGCCAGTGGCAGGGCTTTGGGTTTCCGGCGCAGTTTGACCCGACCTTTTGGCGCCCCTCGCTCAAGCTGCTGGCGGCGCAATTGCAGTCGCTGCCGCCAACGTTGCGTTATGACGGCGTCAAACTCAAACGTGAACTAATTAACCCCGACTACGAACACCTGTGGGTGGAGCTGCAGGGTGTGGTGTTTGGCGCGCGCAGCTGGAAAAAATTGGAAGTCCGCTTGGGCGCTGCCATGGTGCAGCCTGAAGGTTTTTCGCAGTTTCCGAAGTTTGAAATACCGCTGATTGATGGCAAAACCAAGCCCTTTGATAGCTGGTACGCCGAGTCGTATGACGATGCTGGGCCCAAGCTGGAACTGCGTTTTTCGCTGGAAAAAAACGTCTTTGACAGTGCTGTACTTGGCAAGCTTGAAGAGGCAGACCGCACATTGGTGTTACGTTTGGTGTACGCTTTTCCAGACCTGCTCAGGCGTTTGGAGGTGCAACAGGCATCCATACACCGCCCCTGGGCTGCCTGGACCGACTTTGCCAAAGGCGCTGTGCAGGTCATTGAGCTCCAACGCCAACAACTCGCCAAAGCGCGCGCAGCCAAAAAACAAGAAGCCGACGCAAAAAACGCAGCTGCCGCCGACCCGGCCGCATCGCAAAGCCCGTCGGCACCCAATGGGCAAGAAGTTGATGCATTACCCCAGTCCGCGCCCCGCCCGGTGGCCAAGGCTGGGCCGCGCGTCATCAGCATCGGCAATAAGCCAGCCGTGCGGCCTACAGCAAAGGCAGCACCAGCGCCACCGCCAGTCATAGTTCCTGTCAAAGCACCCAAGCTGGCAAAGGTGGCTGCCGTATCCGCGCCAAACCAGGCGGACAAGCCGAGCAAAACACCCCCCAAAACAAGCAAGGCCGACATTGTCAACGCCTGAACAAGTCACTCTGGCGTACCAACTGTTGTTGGGCCGTGAGCCCGAAAACGCTGACGTGGTCAACAACCTGTGCCAGAGCGCGCAAACGGTTGGTCAGCTGCGTGATATTTTTTTGAAGTCGCCCGAGTTCATTCAGCGCATGGGTGAGGTGCTGGGCAAACCCCAGGCCATTCGGCACCGACACCCCTTTCATTTGCCCCAAATACCCGTAGAAACCGAGGTGTCTGACGACGCCTTGGCCCAGATGTTTGAGCGCATCCACCTAGAGTGGGAGCATTTGGGAGCCACCGAGCCCTATTGGTCGGTCGTTACCCAGCCGCAGTATTACCAGGCCGAGTTTGCAAGCCACAGCGCGCAGTTCTACATCTCGGGTAAGTACACCGCCGACGTGTTTTTGGCTACACTGCGTCGCTGCGGAATTAACCCCGCGCAATTGGATACTTGCCTGGAAGTGGGCTGCGGAGTGGGGCGCGTGAGCTGGGCTTTGGCGGCGGCCTTTAAACAGCTTATTGCGGCTGATATTTCCAAGCACCACCTAGACCTTGCTGAAAGCTATCTGCGCGCCAAGGGCGTGCACAACATTGAATACCAGCACTGGCAAACCGTACAGGCCATTCGCCAGTTGCCTCAACTTGACGCTATTTTTTCAGTCATCACCCTGCAGCACAACCCGCCGCCCGTGATGGCGTGGATGCTGAAAGAGCTGCTGGGCAAACTGCGCACAGGTGGCGTTGCTTGCATCCAAATACCCACCTACCGCAACGGCTACATGTTTGAGGGCGAGCGCTATCTGCACTCAGCTCCGTCCAAGACGCTGGAGATGCATTTTTTGCCGCAGAGAGACGTCTTTCGCATCATGACCGAAGCCGGCTGCCACTGCCTGGAAGTGCGCGAAGACGGCATGGTGGGCGCAGAAGACCAAATGCTGTCCAACACCTTTTTGTTCCAGAGAGAGTAATGCTTGCGCAGCCTGCCAGTGCCAAAAAGCCAAGCAAGCTGGACGCCAACCTGGCCCGCCAGTTTGCCTGGTTGCTGCGCAAAGACCTGCGCGAGGCCTACACCACCCAAGACAACCCCGAGTTTGAAGACTGGTGGCTGATCAAGGGCCGGCAAGAATTTCCCGGCTGGGCCGACGCCGCGCCCACCCCCGCCCTGCAAGCGCTGTTTGAACCCGCAGGCACTGCCACCCTGGGCGGGGTGGCAATTACGGTGCCCAAAATAGTGTCCACCCTGCTCAAATTTCGGCCCGACGCCATCAAAGAGCTCAGCGTGGACGGCAAGTTGGACAACGAAAAGTTCTTCGCCTGGGCCATGGTGCGGGGCCTGAGTGAGCACAAACTCGCCCAACACGCCCCACGCAGCCTGCTGGCCATGCTGGACCAGCCCATACCCCTGCCACCAGGTCAGCCGCTGACCACGGACGACGCGACACCACCCGCCGCCAGCTTGCTGATGTACCTTCTATGGCGCCTGCTGGACGACAAGCTGCAATCCGCCCGCAACCTGCAAACTGCAGTGGGCCGCAAAGCCTTCATGGCCTGGTTTTTTGGCGTGGCGCCGCAGCTGGAACTGGGCCCGCTGGTTGCCGGGCGCTGGCTGGCCTGGCTGCAAAGCCCGGGCGCCTCCACCGCTATCGGCCCCCAGGCCACACAGCTTGCCGAGGCCTTGCGTACGGCGGCAGCTGCATTGCGCGCCAAGCGCAGCCCCGCAGCGGATGCCACCCAGGCCCAGGCAGAAAAGCCCTTTGGCCTGAACATCTACGGGTTTGCCTATGGCGAACTGGGCATAGGCGAAGACCTGCGCATGGCCGTGGAATGCTGCGAGGTCGCCAACATTCCCTTCCATGTGGTCAACGTAGACGCGGGCAGCGCCCGCCAGGCCGACATGCACCTTCAAGGCAAGGTCAGCGAATCCTCAGATTTGCCCCCCTACAACACCAACCTGTTTTGCCTACCCGCCTTTGACACCGTGAGCCGCGTGTTCATGCAAAAAGGCGCCGCCGTGTTTGAGGGCTACCGCAACATCGGCTGGTGGCCCTGGGAGCTGGCCGTGTTCCCCAAAGCCTGGCGGCCCTACGCGTTTGAGCTGGTAGACGAAGTGTGGGCCAGCAGCCAGTTTTTGTTTGACATGTACCAGCAGGCTACCGACAAGCCCGTCAAGCTCGTGCCCCTCGCGGTGAGCGTGGAGCGAATGAAGCCCTACCCCCGCAGCCACTACGGGCTGCCTGAGGGCAAGTTTTTGTTTTTGTATATCTTTGATTTCAATTCAACGGTGGCGCGCAAAAACCCGATGGCGGCGGTGCATGCGTTTAAAGATGCATTTTTGCCCACAGACAACAGCGTGGGTTTGGTGTTCAAGACTATGAATACTAAGCCCGATAGCGCTGAGTGGAACAGTTTTTTAAATGAATGTCGAATAGATAATCGCATACAAATCATAAGCGAAATACTAACCCGTTCCGAAGTGCTCGGCCTGACTAATGCTTGTGATGCATATGTGTCACTGCATAGAGCAGAGGGGTTTGGACGGACTTTGGCCGAGGCCATGTTGATGGGCAAGCCTGTGGTGGCTACCAATTATTCGGGCAATGTTGACTTTATGAAGAATATATTGGCTCACCCTGTTGAATTTAAAATGATTGATTTAGATAACAATGTCTACCAGTGGGTAGATATGTATGACAGTGCGCAATGGGCTGATTGTGAAAAAGTAAGTGCCACTATCCAAATGAAAAAAGTTGGAACTTCAATTGCTAAGGTTGAAGTTAAGCAACTCTCGCTGCCACAGTTTGCTGCCACGTCTGTTGCTGAGTTGATGACACTCGCCCTTTGCAACTAATCCTATGCAAATCGAACTGCTCAAAGGGGGATGGGTTAAGCAAGGTAGCGTGATAGCTTTCCCTTATGAATGGCAACGTCCAGCGAAAACAGAGGAGTGGGTATATGAAACTCTCATTGAGAAAAAAGTTAACTCTATGTTTGTTGAGTTCATTGCATTCCCGTGGGCTACATTAATTGATTTAATCGAACGAGGAAAGTTTGACAGAGCTAAAACATTTGTTTCTGCATTAAATGATCTGCCCCCCAAAAAAACATTGATACGTGCCTCCGCTTGCCAGCACATATCGATCGATAAAATTAAGGATTTTTTATTTAAAATTAAGATCACGGATTTTTTTTGGGCGCATAAGATTGAATCAAAAAATGAACTGGGAGTGATACGTCTTCACCCGATGGCGCTCTTTCCTGTTGCTTATTTTGAAAGCGAGATTAAAAATGTCAAACCAAATAAAGAAAGAAAATATTTATACAACTTCGTTGGTGCATATGATTTAAAGGGATATATATCCCCTATTCGTAACGAAATATTAAACTTGCCAGAGTCAAATCGTGCATATATTTTAAAGAGGAAAGAGTGGCATTTTGAGAGTACTGTTTATAAATCACAAATCAACGGTTTAGTACTTGAGCGCTCAGAAATAGAAAATTCAAAATTATCAATGAACCAGTATAGGGAAATAATGCAGGATAGCGTATTCACTCTCTGTCCATCCGGGGCTGGTCCCAATTCAATACGTTTGTGGGAGGCACTTGCTTTCGAAAGTTATCCCATCATATTGTCTGATGATTTGGATCTTCCACTAAATGTATTGAAGAATGGTTTTCAAAAAACAAAAGAAAAATGTTTAAATGATGTAATTGCGCAGATGGAATCTTCTGGATTAAAACGAACTGGATATTTCTTTGCGGTGGAGGAGTTCATTTCGAATATCTCAAAAGACTTATTTTCTAAAGAATTTATTTTGCAAGGGGATTTTAAGTGATTATTGAAAGTAATATTAATGGAGGAAACACGCGTGTTAAAAGAAGGGAGTCTGATAAAGCTCTTGATATTTACCTCTACTTCAAGAATTTTTCGAAGTTTAATTCTTTTGATTTCAGTATTGAAATATGTAAAAAATAAAATGAGCTTATCAAGCGCAAGTCTAGGATGGAACTTGATCCAACAACGCAATTGCTTCTGCATCATTCGGGTCATATAAAACTAACTGATATCGAAATTTTAAAAAGATCTAAATACAGCTCGTGCTCGTATAGCTCAGGACCAAACTCGATCCTGATTCGGGAGTCAATTTTTTTCTGCGATCCTGTAATTGTTTCTGGTGAACTCGATTTACCTGACGTAGCGCAAGAATTTAATTTTGTAAGGCTTATGGTGAATAAATTTTTTGATTATATTCGCAAAGCTTATACAGAGCAGGAGTTATATGGTGAATTCAATCATATACAGGATATATCGTTATTAATTCGCGAGATTGCCGTAGATTTATTTGACACTAAGTATTTAAAAATAATATTAATTAAAATTTATTATGAAAATTAAAAAAGCTAACCAGCTAATTAAAGAAGGATTTTACAGCGATGCCTTGCAAATATATAAACAACTACATAATGAAACTGGATTGGCAGTTTATAAAAGAACAATAGATTTCCTCGAATTTAAGGTCGACAAAAGTGTCGGATCAAAAAATTACGTTGATAATAATTCTAAATCCGTGCTTTTTGTAACCGCCGGTCTAAAAGGTCCCACCGCTGGCGGCGGAATCGCCACATGTTTTCACAGCATGGTGCGTACCTTGTCAGAATATAGTGATGTAATGATTACGATACTATATGTTGCACATCCGTATTATGCCAAAGATAACTATACGAAATGGAAATTATTTTACGAGGAGAATTATGGTGCGAATCTAGTTTATATGGATATAAATAGGAAAAATTATGGATCGCAAGAAATGCAACGGTCTTTCGCTATTCTTAATTACTTAATTCAAAACAATGAATCTTACGACAACGTGATTTTCCACGACTTTATGGGGTTGTCTTATTACACAACCTTGTACCAAAAGTACGGTTTAGGTCTTGATAAATTAAATATAATATTAAGCGCGCACGGCAACCATGATTTGTCTTTCGAATTTGGCATGAAGAAGTTTTCAATTTGGAATGAAAAAATTGTTTCATTAATGGAGCGTGAAGTTTTTAAAAACTCAAAGATCATTACGACCCCAAGTAAATATTACGCTAAATGGATCGAGAGTCGTTACTTATCGATCCCAGTCACGATTCCTAACATAATATACAAGGCGGAGGCAAGTTTTGATTTGCTGAAAATTGAAAAATTTAGCGCCGATAGAAAAATTTTAGTTTTTTATGGACGATTTGAAAGATTGAAGGGATTAGATTTATTTATTGAATCGGTTAACAAACTTCTGGCTGATGGGCTCTTTTATAATATATTATTTGCTGGAAATCCAACGAAAATCGACAGTATTGAATCCGTTGAATATATTACGAAAAAAATATCTCCAGACCTCGAAGTTCGTTTTGCGCTCAATTGTGACTCGTCGTCACTCTTTGGCTTCGCATTGAAAAATGATGCTTTGTGTGTATTCCCAACTTTGGGTGAAACGTCGTCCTGCGTCGTTGTTGAATGCATCATGAATGGCGTAAATTTTATTGCTTCTGATATTCCAGGTATTCAAGAGTTAATAAATAAAGATAGGTTGCATAGCTTAACTTTCAAGGCTGGCTCTATTGCGTCTTTGTGTGAAAGAATTCAAAATTACTCCTGTGTAGTTACTGGGGACTGCTTGTCATTTGACATGATAAAGAATCAAATGGAATGGACCAGGTTTTTGACTAAAAGATTTGCTTTGCAAACCAAAAAAATAGAGCAAATCCAACCCCTAATATCAATTGTTGTACCTACATCAGATCGACCTGACTTGCTTAAAGAGTCGTTAATTTCTCTTAAAAATCAAACGTATTCAAATATAGAACTAATAGTAGTTGATGATAATAGTATTGAATATAAAAAAAATAAAGAAATTTGCGCCAAATTAAAAGTTAAATATATCTTCCTTGAGCGAAAGAGCTATAAAGGTAAATGTTGTAATGTTGGAGTTGCATCTTCAAAAGGGGAGTATATTTGCTTCTTCGATGATGATGATATTGCTAAGCCCTTCATGCTTGAAAATTATGTTAAAGCTATTAACGCAGATCCATCAATCGATATTATTTCTGGTTTTGCTGACTGCTTTGAACATAATGATTATGAATCTTCAGGCCTGATTAATGTTGAATATACATCTTTGGCTGTTGGGGGAGGCCTTCCTGAAAACTTGCACATCAATTTTTTTGGCAAAGGTACCTTTTTAATTCAAAAAAGTTTCTTCGATTCGATCGGCGGATATGAAATTGATGATGACTCGACTCCTATGGTCGATTACAGGTTTTATATAAAGGCAGCGATTAATAATGCTAACATTGGATGCTTGCCGGTACCTCAATACTTTTACAGAAAAAATTCTCCTAACAGTTTGTTTTATATTAATCAAAACAAGAAAACTCTACAATACAAAGCTAAGAAGTCGATAGAAAACATATTAATTAATCGTTTTGGTGATGCTGTTGGTCGCAGTCTCGGAGCTTTTGTTTGGACAACTGGGATGCCCCTTTATGAGTGAGCCGAATAAATTTTATACTGGATCTGATCTCATCGTATTTCATGCTGAAGGGCATTATTCGGAATTTGTTTTTGTTACTTTTTCTGCTAGGAATGAGTATGGCGATGGAAAAATTTTTGGTGATAAATTTTTAAATAATCTAAACGTAGAAGCGTTCTATATTTGTCAGACAGGCGGAAACCATTGGTGGCATACACCAGAAATCTTAACTGTTGTCAAATTGATAAACAGTATAACATCGAAGGCTTCAAAAAAAATAATTTTATACGGTTCTTCAATGGGCGGATATGCAGCGTATCACTTGAGAAACTTCTTCGATTCATTTTTTTCCATCTGCATCGCGCCTCAAATTTTTATTAATTTAAAAATTAATTCTTTAGAAAAAAGATGGTTAACGGATTTAACGAATATACAAGACAGATTTGTATTTGATGAATTAGAAAATTCTCGAATTCAAACAGGTGAGTGTGTAATTTTTTATGATCCTTATCACATTCTGGATTGTCAACACGTTAAGTTACACAATGAATTCGTTGACTGCTGTAAAAATAATTTAAACCCTATCTTTTTATTCGAAGTCCCTTATGCAAATCATGATTTGGCCAGGTTATTGGTAAACACTAAGACAATTCAAAAATTTATTATGTCTTTGTTGAAGAGGGATCGAGGTGATTTTATTGATATTAAAAAAGCATGTTATTCATTATATGAGTCGGATCCAAAAGCCTTTTCAGATTATTTTAGGCATGAATTTAAGAATCTTAATGAGCTTGCCCAAAGCTCGCTGATTAGCAAGCTCGAAATATTTATGCGTCAAAGAGATGCTTTGGACTTCGAAGCGCTTTACATGATGTCTGAGTGTTTGTTAAAAATAGGAAGAATTTCGGAGGCATTAATTTATATAGATTTATCCATCTCGAGATTTGAACTTAAATACAATAAAGAGCCCCCAAGTTATCTTTATATGAAAAGAGAAAATATAAAGAAAACTAGATTGTCATAATGTTTTAATTTAGTTAGCCAGATGTCTATTTTAAATATTTTAAATAATACAAATTATCTAAAGTTTAAACCGACAGATTCTTCTGATGATAGATTATTTGTTGTGTTTGGTTCTCACGGAATGAAGGATGGGCGTTGGGATTTTCATGGAACATTTTCGGATTTGAATAAGAACTGTTTATTTGTTCGGGCAGAGAGAAACGATTGGTACATACATCCATTATCTTACTTGTCTGCTGTGTCGGTTGAGAAAAGTATTGAATATTTTGTGAGTTTAATAAATGAACTTGCAGCGGTTCATAGATTTTCTGAAGTTGTTTTATTTGGCTTTTCAATGGGCGCTTATGGGGCGGTTTTGTACTCGCGGTCTAAAGAATATCGTACTCGATTGCGTTGCATTGGAATTGGATGCAAAGCCTTTCTTAATATGCCAAAGTCTGTTAGTTTAAATTATTATGAACCATTTTGGTCGGACACTAGGTTAGATAATTTGCTCAATTTAAATTTCTCCCCATTCGAATGTGACTATTTATTATGTTACGGGGAAGAATCAATTGCTGATTGTTATTCGGCAAAGCTCCTTGGGGAAAAATTAAATGCAAAATTATTTCCTGTTCGTAGTGCTCCGCACAATGTCATGAATTTCTTGAGGCCTTCGATTGGCTTATCTTTCTTTATTGAATCTCTTATTACGGATGGTTTTAATGATGCTTTTTTGTATGCTGGTTATTCTAATAAATATTTAGATTTAATGGACTTGGAATTTCTTGTAAATTCTTCGGATAGTTTTCAATCGGATTCGGAAATAAAAGCTTTAAGAGCTATTGTAATTAAATATCCTAACTTGGGATACGTGTGGCTCGCTCTTGCGAAATACGCTCTTTCTACCGGGCAGGGAGATTCACTTAAGTTTCTTAAAAATGCTTTTAACTTAATTCCTTACAATGTGGAGTTAAACAAAATTCTTTATGAATATTTTAGCAAAAAAGAAGATTTTCAAGGTGCATTGTTTTATGCGTCCAACTTTGCAGTTTTATCCAACTATTCAAGTCAGGCGATTTCAAATTTGAGATTTGTTTTGGGTAAAATTTCATTGTAATTCAATTGTCGTTTTTTCTCTTTTCGCTTTAATGTATCAGGTCTATTAAATTTATTTAATTTATTTAATTTATTTAAGCTATTTGGTTTAGCTAAATGATTTAACAGTAGTTTATGAATTGCGTTGTCGCCTGTAAGTCGTTCCACCTTGAATATCCCCCTTTTCCCGCCCCACCGAGTAAAAACCCTGCTCGGCGATCCCGGCAAGGTAAAAAAGAGCTCGGCTGGGTACACGGAATTACCCTGGAGGAAATGGTGAAAGAAACGCCGGACCCTCACCCGATATGGCAACAATTTGGCTTTCCGCAAATTTCGTCTCCCTAATCCCTCATCTCCAAAAAAAAGGAAGTCTCTAGTCTCAACTTGTTCACCCTTTTGGAGGGCTTACGGTTGTGCTCATAGACCCCCGCTACTTCCGCCCCACCGAGGTAGAAGCCCTGCTGGGCGACCCCAGCAAGGTAAGCACCCAGCGAACCCCACTAGTCAAGAGCGGCATCTTTAAGGAGCATGGTGTCCACTAACAAATAGGTGGACACGTGCACACTAAGCAAATTCAAATACCCGTGGCACTTAAATTCGACATCAAATTTTCAATTTCCCGGATTTCCCCATTCCCGTGGCCAATCAAATCAACCACTTAGCGCAGTATTTCGATCTAGATGTAAAAACGTTTGTAGTGGCACGTTATTAGCTGAATGTAGTTAATTATTATTTGAACTGCGTTACACTACCCACCATGTTCATCAAAGTCACTCAGTCTGGTGCCCGGCGCTACGCCCAACTGGTGGAGT
>Ga0209500_10001527_pt1 | contig 17274 bp, 10 predicted proteins | sample S_140212_EF_Meta_FD_187323 | JGI IMG/M metagenome (GOLD analysis project Ga0209500, IMG submission 187323) | Freshwater microbial communities from Lake Simoncouche, Canada to study carbon cycling - S_140212_EF_MetaG (SPAdes) (version 2) | ecosystem: Environmental > Aquatic > Freshwater > Lake ... | reverse complement strand
AAGTAAAACGCCTTATCAAAGATCTCAAAATTAAGGAGTAAAGCATGCTAGATGCAATCAAACCATTGCTAGATAGCGGCCTGATCAATGAAGACGTCAGTCGAGAACTCAACGAAGCTTGGGAATCTAAACTGACAGAAGCACGTGAACAGGTTAGAGTAGAACTACGTGAAGAGTTTGCTCAACGCTACGAGCACGATAAGACAGTGATGGTTGAAGCCTTAGACAAGATGATGACAGAAAGTCTCACCGGTGAACTCGCTGAGTTTGCTCAAGAGAAAGCTGCCCTGCGTGAAGATCGCGTGAAGTTTCAAACCAAGATGAAAGAAAGTGCTGTGAAGTTTAACAATTTCATGGTAACAAAATTGTCTGAAGAAATCAGCGAATTACGCAAAGACCGCAAGCAGCACAATGAAGGACTAGAAAAACTAGAACACTTCATGGTGCATGCGTTGGCTCGTGAGATCCAAGAATTTGCCCAAGACAAACGTGATGTAGTGGAAACTAAAGTACGTTTGGTGCGTGAAGCACGTGGCAAGTTGGAAAATCTCAAAGCACGTTTTGTAAAAGAAAGTGCTGAAAAAATGAGTCGAGCTGTTAGCCATCACTTGAAGGCTGAACTTAGTCAGTTACATGAAGACATCCAGGCTGCTCGCGAGAACAGTTTTGGTCGTCGTATTTTTGAAGCGTATGCTGCGGAATTTGGTGCCACTCATCTCAATGAGAAAGCTGAAGTTCGCAAGTTGCAAAACACCATCGCTGCAAGAGAACATCAACTGTCCGAGGCCATTAAACTCAGTCACAAGGCGAAAGTCTTGGTTGAGTCCAAGGAACGTGAAATACGTGTGATCCGTGAATCCAATGTGCGTCAAAGCACTATGGATGATCTGCTCTCTCCTCTTAACGAAGAGAAGCGTGAAGTCATGCGTAATTTACTCGAAAGCGTTCAGACACCTCGTCTGAAGAACGCTTTTGAAAAGTATCTACCAGCAGTATTAGCTGAAGGCAAGTCTGTGAAAGCCCGCCAGGTGATTTCAGAAAATGTGTCAGAAGTAACTGGTAATAAAACTGCTCAGAGACAAGATGAAGATAACGCTGACAACAGCAATGTTATTGCCATCAAGCGTCTGGCAGGGCTTTAATTTAAAGGAGACTTAAATGTCACAACAACTATTAGAAGGCCGCTGGGATGAAACCAAGGAAGCCCTTCTTGAAGGCCTAAAAGGCAACAAGCGTACCAGCATGAACGTGATCCTAGAGAACACACGCAAGTATTTGAAAGAAAATGCAAGCTCAGGTTCTACTGGTTCTGGCAACATTGCCACACTTAACCGTGTGATTCTGCCAGTTATCCGTCGTGTTATGCCAACCGTTATCGCTAACGAGTTGGTCGGCGTTCAGCCCATGACCGGACCTGTTGGTCAGATCCACACCCTGCGTGTGCGTTATGCCAACACAATGACTGACAACAGCACTGCTCAAACCAGTACTGCTGCCGGCCAAGAAGCATTGAGCCCGTTCTTGATTGCACAGGCATACTCTTCAGCATCTAGCGTTACAGCTGGTGTTGTTGATCCAACACAAAACATCTACTCTGGTGCTAACACATCAGTGCTTGAAGGTTCCGGTGGTCGTCAGATCAGCGTTCAGATCTTGAAGCAAGCTGTTGAAGCTAAGACTCGTAAGTTGCAAGCTCGTTGGACATTTGAAGCTGCTCAAGACGCACAAGCTATGCATGGTATCGACGTAGAAGCCGAAATCATGGCAGCTCTGGCACAAGAGATCACAGCTGAGATCGACCAAGAGATCTTGTTGAGCCTGCGCTCGTTGGCCACAACTGAGTACACATACAACCAAGCTACTGTATCTGGTACAGCTACATTCGTTGGTGACGAACACGCCGCTCTGGCAGTTCTGATCAACCGTGTTGCTAACTTGATCGCCCAACGCACACGTCGCGGCGCTGGTAACTATGCTGTGGTTAGCTCTGCTGCACTCACAGTGTTGCAAAGTGCTACAACCAGCGCATTTGCACGTACCACAGAAGGTACATTCGAAGCACCTACAAACACCAAGTTTGTTGGTACTCTGAACGGCGCAATGCGTGTGTTTGTTGATAGCTATGCTAGCGACACTACACCTGTATTGGTTGGCTACAAAGGTAGTTCAGAAGCTGATGCTCCTGCATTCTACTGCCCATACATCCCCTTGATGAGTTCAGGTGTTGTATTGGATCCAACCACATTCGAACCAGTGGTTTCGTTCATGACTCGTTACGGGTTTATCGAGCTCACTAATACTGCATCTTCTTTCGGCAATGCCGGAGATTATGTTGGAGAAATTGCAGTTTCGAACCTCTCGTTCAGCTGATCCACAATCCATTTATTTGGACAACAAAAACGCCCTTCGGGGCGTTTTTTATTGACTTTTATTATCTAATATGCTATTGTTGAACTAACCAACATAAATAAACATATGAACAAATACAACAAATGGTACCAAGATATTACAGATCGAGCTAAAAATCGTAAATTAAATAGTTACACCGAGAGTCATCACATACGGCCTCGTAGTTTAGGTGGCACAGATGAGTCAAGCAACTTGGTTGCTCTCACTGCACGAGAACATTTTATTTGCCACTGGTTGTTGATTAAAATAACCACAGGAAAAGACCGTCATAAAATGCTAAACGCACTAAGGATGATGCGAGCAGAAAAATCTGGCCAAGAAAGATATAATACAAAAATCACAGCAAGAGTTTATGAGAGTATCAAACAAGAGTATGCTGAACTACAAAGTAAACAATTTATAGGCAAAGGTAATGGATTTTATGGTAAAACTCATACTGAAGAAGCTCGCCAGAAAATAAGTGAAGCAAACAAAGGTAGAGTTCAGCCATTGGAAGAAAAAGAAAAGCAGAAGGCTGCTTGGGCAGCTCGTAGAGATCAAGGACTTAAACGATCAGGATACAGCGAAGAATTTAAAAAAGAACGCAGTAAAAAATACTCTGGAGAAGGTAATCCAAATTATGGTAAAACTCATTCAGAAGAAACACGAGATAAACAACGATCCAAAGCAATTGGCCGTACACAATCGGCAGAGACAATACAAAAGAAGGCCGATGCTATTCGCGGCAGCAAGCGTGAAACAAAACTATGTCCACATTGTAATCGGTCAGTGGCAGTCAACGGCTATGCTCGTTGGCACGGTGATCACTGTGCCAGCATAAATACCCCGTAAGCAACAACTCCGGGATGGGAAGTTCAGGAAACCCACTTTGGTGGGTTTTTTGTTGGCTGTTAATTATTGTATCAAAGTCGGTAAATACATCAAAGGAAACTTGAACTATGGCTATCATTACCACACCCGGCGCTGGCGTTTCACCGTACGAACCAACAATAGCCGCACCCACGATTCTCCGCGCAGGTGCCGATGGTACCACGGTGTCAACCAGCGCAGCCGCTGCTGCTGCCACAGTGAGTGAACTTGCAGCAGCCAATGCCAACACACTAGTAGTAGTGAGTGGGGAAGCTGCACTAAACAGCCTGATCACCAGTAGTCAACCAGGTGTGTTTGAAGGTGCCAATGTCACTATCAATCTTGAAGAACAGAATTTCAACACCACTAATCAAGTCACAAGCACTATCAACTCTCCTTCAGGTAATACAGGAGAGATACAGTACAATTCAGGTTCCAACAGTTTTGCCAGCGATCCTTATTTCACATATACCAACAGCAATGTGGTGACCCCGGGTATACGCACCGACAATTACTTATATGCCAATGGAGCACCATTCTCAGGCGGCGGCAGTGGCAACTATTCAAATTCAAACGTGTCCAGTTTCATGGCTGCATTTGGTTCAAATGTTGTGTCAACCACAGGCAACATCACTGCTGGTAACTTGTTGTTTGGCACAGGCATTGTGAGTGGCACAGGTAACATCACTGGCAATTACTTTATTGGTAACGGTAGTCAGTTGACTGGCATATCGGCCAACACCGGCAATGTAACATTCAGTGGCGAGATAGTGATAGGAACGGGCACAAGCAATCTCATCAGTGGATTGTATCTTGCACCCAGCAGTTCCAGCGCAAATGCCAACATGTACTTGCGAGTGCGAGGCAATATTGTTGACGAACCCACTCACATACATTTTGACACCGGCAACAATGCATACTACAATCAGTTTATCGGCGATGACAACAAATATATACAACTGGCCAACACCGGCAATATTGTTATCAACAGCAACGATGTGGCGGGTAATGCCGCACAATGGAATTTTGATTACAATGGTATATTGACATTACCCGGTAACAGTAGAGTTGCTCCAGTAGGAGCCAACATTGAGCTACAAGCCGCTGCTGGCGGTTACGCAGAAATAGTAACTTCCGATGGCAACAATTATGTAGCGGTCACCACCAGCGGTGCAGAGATTGTTACCAGTGGGGCTTACATCTGGGCCTTTAATAATGCGGGCAATCTAACATTACCCGGCAATACTTTTGCAGTAAACTATGCCAATGGCAGTCCTGTGGTTATTTCAGGCGGTGCTGCTGGATTGCCCTTGGCTAATGGCACAAGCAATATCAACATTGCCACAGCCAACGGCAATGTAACCGTAACTGCCAATGCCACCACCTGGACTTTTGGCTCTAATAGTAAAATAACATTACCCAATGGTGCTTCACTTAACGATACTTCCGGTGACAGTGTGGCGTTTGGTCAAAATGCTGGGTTGACCAGTCAAGCCCAACATGCTGTGGCCATTGGTATCAATGCTGGCCGATTATATCAAGGCGAAGATTCCATTGCCATTGGCTACAATGCCGGCTACTACGATCAACAGCGCGGTGTGGCCATTGGTTGGAATGCCGGTGAAGGTGGCACATTGACCAAATCTGTCAGCGATGCTCAAGGCGGCTCGGGTCCTGTACATAATTATGTCAGCGGTAATGGCAACCCCACATTGACCCTGGACAGTGTAGTCGATGTCACTGCCAATGATAAGGTATTTGGTAACAATATTCCTGCTGGTGCATATGTTGTCAGTATTGCTGATCCGGACATCAACATCAGTGCGCCACCCACAGCCGAACTCACTGCTGGTGATGCTATAACATTTGTGGGTGTTGTGATAGGCTTAAACAATGCCACCAACGTGGTAGTTGGAATGCGAGCCACTGGAACTGATATTCCTGCCAACACATTTGTGCAGAGCACAGGATGCAGTGTTGTGACATTGAATCAGTACCCCACAGCACCCTTGACTGATGGTGCCAGTATTGTATTCACTGTGGGACAAGGCTTTGGTGCCACAGCCATTGGTTATCAAGCTGGATCAAGTTTCCAGGATGACAATGCTGTGGCTGTAGGTCGTCAAGCCGGCTACAGCAATCAAGGTCCCAATGCAGTGGCCGTTGGTGCCTATGCTGGTTACACTCAAAGTGCCAATGCTGTGGCTGTTGGTACTTACGCTGGTTTCAGCACTCAGAATATCAATGCTGTGGCAGTGGGCTACCGGGCTGGTCAAAACTCACAAGGCCCACGTGCAGTGGCCATTGGCGAAGATGCAGGATACAACACTCAAGGTGAAGATGCTGTGGCAGTGGGACAAAAAGCCGGATTTTCCAGCCAAGGACCCTTTGCTGTGGCCATTGGCAACAGAGCTGGCACCAGCGGTCAACTTGATGCAGCCGTGGCCATTGGTTACGGTACCGGTGCAGTGAGTCAAGGCTATTCAGCAGTGGCCATTGGTGCCAATGCAGCTTCGTACAACCAAGGAGGCTCGGCTGTGGCCATTGGTGAACTGGCCGGCAATACCTCACAAGGTAGCGATTCTGTGGCTGTTGGTTATAGGGCTGGGCTCTACAATCAACTACCTGCCGCTGTGGCCATTGGTTATGCTGCTGGTCAAAATTTCCAGGGCACTGATGCAGTGGCCATTGGCGATAATGCCGGTGCTGCAAGCTCTACCTTTAGTATACTATACCAGAGCGGCAGTGGCACTGCGATAACAATCTCTCCAAACGCAGACATCAGAATTGGACAGCGCATAACTGGCGAATTTGTGCCGGATGACACTTTTGTTGTTGGCATTGACCCGACTGGTGAATTTTTAGACCTCAGTCAGGCCATTACCGGAACTCCTGACCCGGGCACTCAATGGACTGCCTGGCAGCAACAAGGCATCGCCGCTGTGGCCATTGGTTATGCCGCTGGTCAAAATTTACAAGGCAACTCAGCAGTGGCCGTGGGCGATCATTCTGGTTATCAAGATCAGGGTATCAATGCCGTGGCTGTGGGCTACAACGCCGGTTACGACACACAAGGTGCCCGTGCAGTGGCCATTGGCGAGGACGCTGGTTTTCTAGCTCAAGGTGCCAATGCCGTAGCTATTGGTTGTAGTGCTGGCAATACCTCACAAGGTATCGAGTCTGTGGCCATTGGTACCTTGGCGGGCAACAACAGTCAAGGCAATGCTGCCGTGGCCGTTGGTTACAATGCTGGCGGAAATGCACAAGGTATTGTGTCAGTGGCCATTGGTACCTTGGCGGGCAACAACAGTCAAGGCAATGCTGCCGTGGCCGTTGGTTACAATGCTGGCTATCAAGATCAGGGTATCAATGCCGTGGCTGTGGGTTACAACGCCGGTTACATCACACAAGGTGCCGGTGCAGTGGCCATTGGCGAAGACGCTGGTTATCAAGTTCAGGGCGAAGGTGCAGTGGCCATTGGTTACAATGCTGGCAATACCAGTCAACGTTCTATAGCAGTAGCCATTGGTGCGTATGCCGGCAATACTGCACAAGGCAATGCAGCAGTGGCAGTTGGAGCCAGTGCTGGTTATGTCGCACAAGGCAATAGTGCAGTAGCAGTTGGTGAGTCAGCTGGTGAGTCCTTACAAGGTGACCGTGCAGTGGCCATTGGCGCATACGCTGGTACAACCTCACAAGGCAACAACTCAATCATCATAAATGCCACTGGTGCTCCCTTGGATCAAACCACAGCCAACACATTCACAGTTAAACCTGTGCGTGGTGATAGCACAGCCAATTTAGTCAGTGGAGGATTCAAAGCAGTTTACTATAATTCAACCACTGGCGAGTTTGCTTACAGCAGCGATTAAAGATAAATTTGACATTGCCCGGTGATTTCTATATAATTACTACATGTCCTTGTATGCCGTCACTACCTATTTTAATTCAGCCAAGTATCAAACCAAATTACTCAATTACCGACTGTTTCGCAATCGGCTGGCTGTACCCTTGATCACGGTAGAACTCAGTTTTGACGATAATTTTGAACTCTCCTATACAGACGCCGACATCATGGTACAACTGCATGGTGGCGCTGTGCTGTGGCAAAAAGAACGGCTGCTGAACATTGCACTCCAACACTTGCCCGCAGACTGTGACGCCGTGGCCTGGATTGACAATGACGTGCTGTTTGACAATGATTCCTGGGTCACCCAAGCACAACAAAAACTCCAACAATACCAAATGGTCCAGTTGTTTTCTCGCAGTGTGGATCTCAAGCCCGGTGAAACAGACATATCGGCTAAACACGAATACCATGCACAAGGACTCATAGCTTGTATTGAATCCAAAGGTATGAGTGCGCTGGAAAGACAAAACAAATACAGCTGGGGGCATCCACGCAGAGAAGTCATGCCTGGATTGGCCTGGTGCATACGCAGAGATGTAATAGATCAACATGGATTTTATGATGCCATGATCATGGGCGCTGCTGATCGCATGTTGTTGCATGCTGCATATGGCGAAATCTCCCAGAAGCCCACTACAGTGGGCATGACTGAGTCACACTTTGCACACTATCTAAAGTGGGCACAGCCATTCTACCACACAGTGCAAGGCAGCGTGGGTTACATTGATCACACAGCGTATCATCTCTGGCACGGTGATATACCCAATCGACGTTATTGGGATCGTCATGATGCCGTGGTCAAAATAGGGTTTGATCCCGTAACAGACATCAAACATGGTGATAACGGCGCCTGGCACTGGGCCAGACCTCAACCTGAATTAGAACGCTACTGCATTGACTACTTCCAACAACGCCTGGAGGATGGCGATGTTTGAACTTGGAACAGTTCACTCGGCCTGCGAAGGCAGTGCCTTGGGAGTACTGGGGCCCATGGCTGTGCTGGACATCATTGTACATGTGCCTGCCCAATTTGATCAACATGTAATGGATGCGGATCTAGATCGTGTGTTGGGATTTGTGAGTCAAATCAACACCAACGATGTTGAATTACAACTGCTGCATCGCGGCATTGGCTTGGCTTGTTTTGTACAAGGCATGAATCGTGTGGTGGTATCCAATCAATACCAAGTGATAACAGCTAAAAAGTCAGAATCGGGTGCGGTGTGTTTTCGTGTGGCAATGAGTGTGACCAATCCTGATGCCACTGCCATAGCATTTGAATTTGCCAATGACATCATTGACTTGTACTCAAAACCAACACCGCATGACATAGAGCCCTTGGTGGCCCGGGCCTCGAGCAGTCTTGACCGTCACGGATTACCGGGACAAAACCAAGGCTTCTTGTTGACCTTGTGTATGAAACGTGCCATGCCTGTGAATCAAATATGGCCTGGCACACACATGGTGGGCACTGGAAAGTATTCACAACGTATCAGTAGCACAATGACTCAACGCACATCAGCGCAAGCTGTGCTGTATGCCAAAAACAAAATTGCCACAGCTGAACTGCTGAATCTGGCAGGATTACCGGGCAGTGAACATAAAAAAGTTGCCACCTGGGAACAAACTGTCAAGGCTGCTGAAGAATATGGCTATCCTGTTGTGATTAAACCTTACGACCGTGACAATGGTCAGGGGGTGTATGCTGGTATCACCACACAAACAGACTTGCAATATGCCTACACAGAAGTCACAAAAATTGTGCCACAATTCCTAGTAGAACGACACTTTGAAGGAGTAGGGCACAGAATTACCATTGTGGATCAAATCATAATCACTGTGACAAAAAAACTACCGGCCGCCATAACAGGAGATGGTGTGAGCACAGTACAACAACTGATCAACGCACAGCAAGGGCCTTCACGATTTATCAAACGACCTGCCGGTGGTGAACCATTCATCTTGATAGGATCCGCAGTGCCAGCCATGGCAGTGGATGACGAAGTCTTGGGCATGCTTGCACAACAATCTCACACACTACACACTGTGCCTGCCAAAGACGAAAAATTACTACTACGACGACGCAACAATGCCAGTGCAGGTGGTGTCACTCGTGCCATTGACAAAACCACTGTGCATCCAGACAATCAAGAACTGTGTTTGCGTGCCGCCCGTGTGATGGATTTGGACATTGCTGGTATTGATTTGTTGATTCCAGACATCACACAAAGTTGGTTAGAAACTGGCGCACTAATTTGCGAAGTAAATGCAGTGCCACAAGTGGGCTACAACCATGGCATCACACAAATAGTGGATCACATTTTCCAAAGTGGTGTGCGTGTGCCCATGCACATGGTCATAGTTGAATCTTGGAACACAAGTGATTTACATCTAGCACACGAATTGGCTGCGATCACCGGCAGCAATGCATTCAGTGCAAGCACAGGTATCTGGATCAATGGCAAGTGCATGAGCAGACCTTTTGACAATGGCTTTGCCGCTGCCAGGGCAGTGATATTTGACCAACAAGTTGAATCTGCTGTGTGCATAATGACCAAAGCAGAAGTTGCCAAACTAGGATTGCCTTTGGATCAGTTTGATCAAATCCTAATAGAGAATCCTGATGATGTTGTGAACTGGGTCGAGCCACACAGCACCACTATCAAACCTTTGAAAGTATATAGAAATGAATAATATCTGGCTGGAACAAATTGTTGCAAATCCTGAACTCATGAGCATGGGCCATGGGCAACGTGCTGGGGACAAAAATCTCGGTATGGGCTGGATGTATTATGCTCTGGCACGTTTGTATCGTCCTGCCACGGTGGTGTGTATTGGATCTTGGCGTGGGTTTGTGCCCATGATGTTTGCTCGCGGTATGCAGGACAATGCACAAGCCGGTACAGTACACTTTGTTGATCCTGGCATGGTAGACGATCATTGGCAATCACCCGAGAGTGTGAGTGAATGGTTTGATCACTACGATGTCAACAATATCACACACCACAAGAAAACCACACAAGAGTTTGTGGAGACCAATGTATATCGCAATTTACAAAACATCGACATCTTGTTTGTAGATGGGTATCATTCAGCTGAACAAGCACAGTATGACCATGAAGCTTTTGTTAGCAAACTCAGTACCAACAGCATTGTGTTATTTCATGACAGTATGAGTAGAAATGCTTCTAAAATTTATGGTGCAGATCGTGTGTACAATTATTCAGTATGCGATTATATTGATCAGTTACGTAGCCGCCCCAACATGCAAATCATGGACTTTCCGTTTGAAAACGGTGTTACATTAGTTCGCCATCAAATTCCTGGTGTTTAGATCTTAAAAAAGCCCAGGAATTTGTGCATACGGTTGATCACTGAGTCCCAGTCGCCCATTTTGGGTTGACGATACAGTCTGGCACTGGGATACCAAGGTGAATCTTCACGATTCAACAACCAACGCCAGCAATTGCCATATGCATTTAATGGAATCCACACAGGACGACCCATGGCTCCTGCTAAGTGTGCGTTGGCAGTATCTACAGATATCACAAGATCTAAATGATGCATGAGTCCGGCAGTATCTGCAAAATCGTTAACTGTTCCTGGATAACATTCACCACCGGCTGCAATTATGATTTGTGATTCTTCTTCAGTAGAATCTACATTTAGGTTAATCCATTGATGTTCAGGATTGCGGCGTATGAGTTCGGCCATCTTTTCCACAGGCATAGCCTTGTGATTGTGTATCCATGAATCTGTTCGACCTCTCCAGCATACTCCAATCCTCATGCGTTTTTTTGAACCTAATCTATCTGCCCACTCTTGTGCTTTAGCAGGAGTAGCAGCTACATATTGCAGTTGATGTGCGATTGTTTCTAATCGTAATCCAATCACTCTGGGTATACTCATCATTGTAATCCAATAATCGTATTCTCCAAGATCTTCACCAGGTTGATAAATGCCAATGATATTTCCAGCTGGTGTAGGAAACAATGCTTTGACACCAGGGCTTACTACCAATTTTATCTTGGCACCAGTTGATTGTAAATTGGCAGTGAATCTCAAGAACTGAATCTGATCACCCAATCCTTGTTCGCCTATAACTAGTATAGTTTTATCTTTGAGGTCTTCTCCTGACCATTCAGATTTTGGCAACCGTGGTTTAACGCCGGCCATGTGTTCATACCGCCAACGTGATTCGTAATGGTGCCAGCCGTTTTCGTAATCACCTTTGAGCAAATAAGCCACAGCTAGATTGAATTCAGCAGTGACATTTGACGGATCAATGTCACGGGCAGCATGAAGAAACGGTATGGCACGAGCAGGATAACCCATTTCTCGTAGCACATTTCCATAATTGTTGAATGCAGCGCCGTGATTGAAGTCTTCACCCAGTATAGCAGCATAGCATTTTAGTGCCAGTTCAGGTTGATGGTCGGCACGGTGTTGATTGCCTTGCTCAAGTGTTTGATTGATATTCATACGGATATTTAAGAAGTTTTTGCACCTGACCCAAAATATCTCACTATCCATAAATAAGTGCTGTACGCAATTATGCGTCTTATGCGGTTTAACCCGCCGCGTAGCGACTAGAACTCGCATCGGACTTCTTTAAGGAGAAACAAAAATGGGACGTCCTCTAAAAATTCAAAAATACAGTTTAAATACTGGCGTTGGTAGCCCTGGCGCAAACACACCTGTGGATCTTGCTTATCCTCCCTTCAGCGCACTGGATGTTCCGGTTTACAACTCGCCTACACAGACTCTGAATTCTGACCAGTTCTTGGGTGTGGTAGGCGGATCACCTGCCACAAGTCAACCCAGTGCCACATATCCTGAAGTGCTGGCCACTGTGAATATCCTATATGCTGATGGCAACACCACTGGTGCAGGTGCCGGACGTATCATTCGCCAGAAAGGCAATCACAAGTATTTGGTAGCTTATACAGCAAGTACAGTGGCCGATGGTAGCTTTACTGTGGGTCAAGCATACCAAATTGCTGTGCTAGGGACTACTAATTGGCAAACAGTTGGTACAGGGACTAGCAACGTATCACCTGGCGATATTTTCACAGCCACAGAAGCCGACGGCAGTGGCAACGGCACAGCATATCCGGTGGGTGTATGCATTTTGAGCAACACCGGAGCCCCAACAGGCGGGTATATGAGTATTGGTTACGAATCTGGCGACAGTTCAGCCGCTTATGCTAGCAATCTCAGCAACAAGTGGGTTCGTGATTGGGCAGGAACTGCCGGAGACTACAGTGATGCCAATCTTGGTGAAGTCAACTACACTAGCGAACTTTACTATGTGGCCAACTTCTTCACAGACGAAGGCGGTGTTGCACAATCTGGTTTGGATGTAGCTACTGCTACAGAATCAGTGTCAGGTGCACCGGATGGATACATCCCATTGGCAGTTATCGACAACGTTACTTCCTAATATTTAGGAACTCCGAATCCTCTCAGCTACATACTGGGAGGATTTTTTTATGACCGTGGCATTTGTGTTGGGAAATGGGCAGAGTCGAACTGCATTAGATTTAACAAGATTTAAACCTTTAGGGTCTGTCTATGGCTGTAATGGCTTATACAGAGACTACAAACCAGACTGTCTTGTGGCGACTGATCGACCAATCGCAGAAGAAATACAACGATCTGGATACAGTAAGAATCATAGATTTTACACAAGAAAACCATTAGCAGATTTAGGTGCAAATGTAGTTCCTAGAAAGTATCATGGCAATAGTTCTGGCCCTATTGCATGTTCGATTGCTGCATTGGACGGGCATGATCGTATCTATATGTTGGGATTTGACATGGGACCTAGTCCAAGTATGAGATTCAACAATGTGTATGCTGGCACGGCGTTTTATAAAAGTGCAGATGCCGCACCAACTTACACAGGAAATTGGATACGTCAAGTGGTTGCTATGGTAAAAGATTTTCCAACTACCAAATTTATTCGCGTTTGCGGCCCCACTACAGCAGATATCAAAGAGTTTAAGAATATTGAAAACTTTGAACATATAGATTTCAACACATTCATATATCGTTTAGATACCAATCACGGGCTATAACACCCGATTGCAGAGTCTGGTAAATACAGTAAGAGACTCTACAAATGACACAATACACCATTGATATTGGCGCGGTACCTGATGACGGACAAGGTGATCCGTTACGCACTGCTTTTAGTTACACTAATCAAAACTTTGATCAAGTTTTTGCTGCGGGCCCAGTGCTGAGCAATGTAGCTATTGCCAACAACACTATTCGCACTATTGATAGCAATGGTAACTTGATTTTATCTCCAAACGGAATTGGTAAAATACAAGTAACAAATACGGTGATCCCCAGTTGGGATAATGTGTATGATCTAGGCAGCCCAACACTACGATTTAACTCAATCTACGTCGGTTCTGGCGGGTTGAATATTCCTAGCATCAGTGTCACAGGTAATATTAGTGCCAATAATTTTTTAGCATCTGGTATAGTATCAGCTACCGGTAATATCACTGGCGAGTATTTCTTAGGTAACGGTGCGTGTCTAAGCGGAGTTATTACTTCGGTTGCTAATATTAATAACGGGTCATCTAATGTAACTGTGGTTAGCTCTGGCGGTAATATCACAGTAAGTGTCGGTGGAGTATCTAATGTAGCAGTGTTTGACACCACTGGATTGTTAGTAGCAGGGAATATTACCAGCGGCAATCTAAATTCTCTTGGTCTAGTAACTGCTACTGGAAATGTTCAAGCAGCTGGATTCACTTATGCAAATGGCGCACCAGTTGCCGGCTCGGGCTTACAAGGAGTTCAAGGAGTTCAAGGAGTTCAAGGCGTTGAAGGCCTACAAGGTACACAAGGCGTACAAGGTGTACAGGGTGTTGAAGGTTTGCAGGGGGTACAAGGCATCCAAGGCGTGCAAGCTGCACAAGGTACTCAAGGCGTACAAGGTGTTGAAGGTTTGCAGGGCGTACAAGGTACACAAGGTGTGCAAGCTGCGCAAGGCACACAAGGCGTACAGGGTGTCGAAGGCCTACAAGGTGTACAAGGTGTTCAAGGTGTTGAAGGCCTCCAGGGTGTACAAGGCCTGCAAGGCGTTCAAGGTGTACAGGGTGTACAAGGTGTACAAGGTGTTGAAGGCTTGCAAGGTGTACAAGGTGTTGAAGGCTTACAAGGTGTACAGGGTGTGCAGGGTGTTGAAGGCCTGCAAGGTGTACAGGGTGTACAGGGCGTACAAGCTGCACAAGGTACCCAAGGCGTACAAGGTACCCAGGGCGTACAAGGTACCCAAGGCACACAGGGCGTACAAGGTGTTGAAGGCCTGCAAGGCACACAAGGTGTGCAGGGCACACAAGGAGTACAGGGTGTAGAAGGTTTGCAAGGCACACAGGGCGTACAAGGTGTTGAAGGCCTGCAAGGCACACAAGGTGTGCAAGGTGTTGAAGGTTTGCAAGGTGTACAGGGAACACAAGGTGTGCAAGGTGTACAAGGTACTCAAGGAGTACAGGGTGTACAAGGTGTTGAAGGGTTGCAAGGTGTACAGGGTGTTGAAGGCCTACAAGGTGTACAAGGTGTAGAAGGTTTGCAAGGTGTACAAGGTGTGCAAGGTGTACAAGGTGTACAAGGTACTCAAGGCGTACAGGGTGTACAAGGTGTTGAAGGGTTGCAAGGTGTACAAGGTGTGCAAGGAACACAAGGTACTCAAGGCGTACAGGGTGTACAAGGCCTAGCAGGCCTACAAGGTGTGCAAGGCGTTGAAGGCCTTCAGGGTGTACAAGGTGTGCAGGGTATACAAGGTGTACAAGCTGCACAAGGTACTCAAGGCGTACAAGGAATCCAAGGCGTACAAGGAATCCAAGGCGTACAAGGAATCCAAGGCGTGCAAGCTGCACAAGGCACTCAAGGTACTCAAGGCGTGCAAGGCGTTCAGGGTGTGCAAGGTGTTGAAGGCCTACAAGGTGTACAAGGTGTGCAAGGCGTTCAAGGTGTACAGGGTGTGCAAGGTGTACAGGGCGTAGAAGGATTGCAAGGTGTGCAAGGCGTTGAAGGCCTACAAGGTGTGCAAGGTGTACAGGGCGTAGAAGGATTGCAAGGCGTACAAGGCGTTGAGGGATTGCAAGGTGTTCAGGGTGTACAGGGCGTAGAAGGATTGCAAGGCGTACAAGGCGTAGAAGGATTGCAAGGTACTCAAGGTGTAACTGGCGCACAAGGTGTACAAGGTGTGACCGGCGCTCAAGGAACAACAGGTAACAGTACAAGTTTATTCTTGTATAGAGCCAATACAGGAGCAACTTCTGGATATCCCGGAGACGGTGATATTCTATGGAATAATGCTACTCAAATTGATGCAACACAAATTAATATTAGTCATTTAACTGATAACAATATCGATATTGATGTATTCTTATCACTACTTGCTGCAACGGAATCAATTCTCATACAGGATCAAACTAGCAGTGTTAATTATCAAAATTTTACTATAACAGGAACACCTACAAATGTAAATCCGGGCGCAGCAGATAGTTATTGGACAGTTCCGGTAGATTTAACCAGTTCTGGCGGCACTGGTACTACTAACTTTGCTAACAATCATGCACTATTTTTGGCATTGATACAAGGCGTGCAGGGTACTCAAGGCGTGCAGGGCCCACAGGGTATTCAAGGTGTGCAAGGTGTACAAGCCGCACAAGGCACACAAGGTGTACAGGGTGTTCAAGGTGTTGAAGGATTGCAAGGCACAACCGGCGCTCAAGGCACAACTGGCGCTCAGGGTACACAGGGTATTCAAGGTACACAAGGCACAACCGGTGCACAAGGCACAACCGGCGCACAAGGCACAACTGGCGCTCAGGGTACACAGGGTATTCAAGGTACACAAGGCGTACAAGGCGTACAAGGCACAACCGGCGCACAAGGCGTTCAAGGTGTTCAAGGTGTTCAAGGCACAACCGGCGCACAAGGCACAACTGGCGCACAAGGCACAACCGGCGCACAAGGCACAACCGGCGCACAAGGCACAACCGGCGCACAAGGTGTACAAGGCGTACAAGGTGTTCAAGGTGTACAAGGCACAACCGGCGCACAAGGCGTACAAGGCGTACAAGGCACAACCGGCGCACAAGGTGTACAAGGCGTACAAGGCGTACAAGGTGTACAAGGCGTACAAGGCACAACCGGCGCACAAGGCACAACCGGCGCACAAGGCACAACTGGCGCACAAGGCACAACTGGCGCACAAGGTGTTCAAGGTGTTGCTGGCCCAAGCACTACTATAAATGCTGCCAACGTTGCATCGGGCACACTATATCCTGTGATGGTAGGTGCTGCTGGTAGTGATCAAATTGCCAATGTTGACATAATTGGATTGTCATTTGATGCTACAACAAATGTATTATCAGCCGCTGGTAATATAATAGCTGCTGGCGGAACTTTTGGATCGGGTAATATTAGCACAACTGGTAACATTGCTGCTGGTAACATGGCAACTGCTGCATTGACTGCAACTGGTGCTGTCCTTTTTAATGGCACCATATCGTTCACCAGTGCGTCATTTACCCGTACAGCTACAACTCAAAACTGGTTAGATGGGTCAATGTCCACGGGTTATTGGACAGTTGGTGGTACAGCACAAACTGGTATAATAGGCCTGGGTAGATCAACAGCCACACAACTACTGAACATTGCCAACGGTGCCACCTCTAGTGGCAACACCAAAACCATCAGCATTGGAGAAAATGGCGTAGCTAACTCTACTACTACAATTTCTGTAGGACCCGGACTTGGTAATGGTACTGTTACTTTTGGATCAAACACCACTGTAAACATATCAAACACTTCGGGCACAGCATTGAGTGTGGCTGGTAATATATCTGCTACCGGCAATGTTCAATCAGCAGGATTTACCTATGCTAATGGTGCGGCAGTAGCTGGGACTGGACCTCAGGGCACAACCGGCACACAAGGCACAACCGGTGCTCAAGGCACAACCGGTGCTCAAGGCACAACCGGCGCACAAGGCACAACCGGTGCTCAAGGCACAACCGGCGCACAAGGCACAACCGGCGCACAAGGTGTACAAGGTGTACAAGGTGTACAAGGTA
>Ga0209500_10001525_pt1 | contig 17310 bp, 10 predicted proteins | sample S_140212_EF_Meta_FD_187323 | JGI IMG/M metagenome (GOLD analysis project Ga0209500, IMG submission 187323) | Freshwater microbial communities from Lake Simoncouche, Canada to study carbon cycling - S_140212_EF_MetaG (SPAdes) (version 2) | ecosystem: Environmental > Aquatic > Freshwater > Lake ... | reverse complement strand
CCCGGTGTTCTCCCTTATCTTTGGCTGGTTGATGCTCGGCGAACAGCCGACGACCCTGACGCTCGTCGGCGGAGCAGTGACGATCATCGGCGTGGCCTGGGTGCAGCTCCTGACACGCAAGGAGAAGTCCTGAGGTAGGTGTCTTATTCTTGCCCTCTGGGCCTCTGAGCCTCCGTGCCTCTCGTTTTTTACTTCCCCAACTCCACCGCCGTCCACGGCGCGGTTCGACCCTTGGTCGCTTCGCGCACGACTTTGACTTCATCGGGCTTCACGGCGGGAGCCTTGTTGCCGAAAGCGTTCCGGACATAGGTGAGGACGTCAGCGAGCTGCTGATCGTCCAAGCCCATGGGAGGCATCGGTACGAGACCGTAATCCTTGCCCTGGACCTTGGTGGGTCCCGCTAAGCCGTGCATGGTGATCTTGATCAAGGTCTGCACATCGCCCGCGACCCAGTCGCTCTTGGCCAACGGGGGATAGACGCCAGTCAGCCCCTGCCCTGCAGCTTGGTGGCAATTGAGACAGAGGGCCTCGTAAATGGCCTGGCCAGGCGAGATGACGGCGGGGCCGCTGCTAACGACCTTCTTGAGGTAGGCGGCCTGCGGTGCCGATAATTCTGCCGCGACTTTACCCGCGGTCGGCGCCAAGTGCCGAACGGTCTGCTTCAGTGCATAGTCGAGGAACTTATCTGAAGGCTGCTCGACCGCTCCTAAGGCGTTTCGCAGAGAAGTCTGGCCACCAACATGACTGAGGGCCACGACGGCCTCCAGGCGCACGCGAGGATGCTTATCGGCAATGGCCTTGGCTAGTCGGGCTTGAACATCGGGTAGCTGGTTCGACCATTCGCCGGCGACGCGGGCGGCATAGGCGCGAATACGGAAATCAGAGGAGGACTGAAGGGCATCCAGCAAGGCAGGTCGAACGCCGGCATGGGCCTGCAAGACGCCCAAGGCTTCGAGCACCTGGGCTTCAGGACGATCCTTGGCGATGAACGCATCGGCAGCCGCCACGACCTTCTCAGTCGGACGGTAGAATAATAGACGACGGACCTGGTAACGCGTCCAGCGCTCGGGCGAGCCGAGCTGGGCGAACAGCTCACTCTCTGACATAGACACGAGATTAGGCTGCTTCACGGATGGCAGCCCCTTGGCGGTAAGGCGCCAGATACGTCCATGCGAGCGATCACGACGCGGATCGGCATAGCTGGCCTGATAATGACCGATGACGGCATTAAACCAATCGCAGGCATAGAGCGCGCCATCTGGTCCTACGGAAACGTCGACAGGACGGAAGGCTTTGCTGCTTGAGATGATCGGACTGACGATGCGCTCAGTCTTGAAACCGGAGCCTTCGTCGACGAAACGATGTAGGTCGAGGGTGTTACCGTAATACCCGCCAATGAAAGCAGCGCCTTGCAGCGAAGCCGGCATGGCCTTGGTGCCGACGATATCCACAGAGTTGGACTTCAGCGGCGAATCGAAGAGTGAATGCGTGCCGGCATATTCATCCGGGGTCTCGATAGCGCCGAGCCCAGGCAGGCTGTAGTATCCGGCGATGCGGTCACCGCTCTTGTGGAACGGTTGGAAATAGTCATCGAAAGCCACGCCCCAGCAATTATGCCCGGCCTTACCGTACTGGAAGAACGGCTGGAGGCGCTGGTTCTTCAGGTCATAGCGCATCAGGCCGGACTTAGGTAGGCTGACGATACCACGAGGGGTCTCCACCCGCGTAATCGCATGCAGGCCTTGGCTCATCCAGAGCGTCCCGTCCGGACCGTGGCTGATCGAGTTCACGAGCTGGTGGGTGTCGCCCACGCCGAAGCCCGACATCAGGACCTCGGTCTTGTCGGCTTTGCCATCGCCATCGGCATCCGTGAGCTTGATCAGTCGATCAAAGTCGCAGACGAGGATCGAGGTGTTACCGACCTCATCGGTGAGCGGCTCGACGCCTTGGACCATCGTGAGCCCTTCAGCGAAACGGACAGACTTGTCGGCCTTGCCATCGCCATCGGTGTCCTCGAGGCGGAGGATATAATCGCGTGGCTTCACGCCAGGGACGGCCTGCGGGTAGGTCGGAGAACAGCAGACGTACAGACGCCCCTTGGCGTCCCACGACATCTGGGTCGGTTTGGCGACGCCTAGGTTTTCGTCGGCGAAGAGATTTACCTCGAAACCCTCGGCGACCTTGAAGGTGGCCTGCTCTTCGGCGGCGGACATGACCTTCTCGGTGCTGACGACCGGGCCAGCCTGCGGCGCCGGTGCGGCCGATGGCTCGCCACGGGCGAGCGCTTGGATATGCTTATCCCACGAAGTGACCAGCGGCTTATAAGCTTCGAAGTTCTCCTTGAGCGACGGCACCGGACCGAAGCCCTTACCGTAGTTCTGCGAGATGCGATCACCGTAGACAAACGACCAGTTGGCCGGGCGCCAGCAATCTGCCCAGAGACGGTTCTTCTCGATGATTGCGGCAAGGAGTTTCGCGGAGAGCTCAGACTTATCAGGAAGGCCCAAGGCGGATGCCACCTCGCGGCCGACGACCGCAAGGCCCTGAGCGGAAAGATGCAATCCGTCGGTCGACGCTTCCTTCTGGGTGACCTCGGTAAGGTCGACGTAAGGCAGGCCGCGTTGTTTGGCGATGTCGGCCACTGCGGACGCGTATTCGGCCAGAACTTTCCGGTGCTCCGGATTCGTCAAATCGGGAAGACGCTGCGAAGACATGAAGCCAGCTGGTGATAGGAGAACGATGCGGGGCGTGTGACGCCCGAGCTCATCGAGTAAGCGGTGATAGTCGGACTTGAACTTGGCGAGTCCTGCGGAGCCCTGTAGGGCCTCGGCTTGGCCGAACTGGAGGAACAGCGTCGTGGCCCCGGCAGTCTCGAGCTGGCCTTTCCATGGACCAAAATTGAGGTCACGCCACTGTTCATGCACCGTGTCGGCTTCCCACGCCATGGAGCGGAAGACCGGATTCTTGGCGGCGAAGGCCGCGGCGAGGCGTGACTCGATCTCGCCCGACTTGGCTTCACGGACAAAGTTCTCCTGGCCGATGAAGACCACGACCTCGTTGTCATTGAGGTCGAACTTCCGTTCCTTGAAAGGCGCCGGCGGCACCCAAGTGGACTTTGCCTCACCGAAGCGGTTCAGCACGGCTTCCTTGGTCGTGACGGGCAGGTCGTTCAGCGAATCGAGCACGACATTGCGGAAGCGGATCTCCGCCTTACAGTTACCGTGGATCTGCAGGCCGATGAGTCCGTAGGCATCGTCAATCGACGGATTGGTCTCGGTGTAATCCAGCGTCTGCTTGCCATTGAGACGGATTGTGATGCGAGGTCCCTCGGCCCGTATTTCGTACTTGTTCCAGTCGCCCTTCTTCTCGAGTGCGGCGATTTCCGACTCTTCCTTGACGCCGATACCACCGAAGCCGCTGCCGGCGCGGGCGAGGAACTTATTGCGCCGCGACTCGTCGTAAAGGGAACCAGTGTGGCCATATCCAATATCGGCCTGATAACCGATCATCTCGTTGGGCGGATTAGTCGCCCGGAGGCTGCGAAACTGCACGCCCCCGTTCACGAAACCTTCGGTGCCGATGAGCTTATATTCTAATGTCAGGCGGAAATTAAAGAATGTGCGCTTAGTCGTCAGGAACTCGTTACGTGGGTTGCCTGCCATCGAGCCACCCACGATCTCGCCATTCTCCACGCGCCAGACCTTGGGGTCGCCGTCCCATCCCGTCAGCGTCTTGCCATCGAACAGAGGCGCCGGCGCCGCGACCAATCCGGCGAAACTGGCAAACAGGGACAAGATAAGGACGGATCGCTTCATGGGGGTTCTGTGTTAGGCAATCCAGCCAGACGATTGTTCCAACCCGAAACACACGACGTGCAGAAAAGGACACAAAAAGACCGAAGGCTTTTCAACCTCCGGTCCTCGTGACCACCTACCCCTCGATTCCTCGATCTTAAGCCAACCCTAGGTGCTTCAGGGCTTCAGGCGTCGGTCCGTCGAAGTTGACGGTCGGGACGTTACCCACGTAACCGACATCCTTCCAGCCCTGCGGAGTGGTATAGTACCCGCTGGCGGCGAGATAACGGAAGCGGCCGAAGAAGTTCTGGGCAGACTTGAACTCCTTCTTGACCGCGGTCTTGCCACAGATGTCGTCCGCGATCGCGCACTTCAGCGGTTCGGCCAGGTCGGCGAAATCCTTCTGGAAGCGACGTTGGGCTTCAGCATCGAGCCAGTCGAGGCCTTCGGTGATGACAGGACGATCATTTGAGGTCTCGTCGTAAGGGGAGCTAATCCACTCATCGATGAACTCCTGGACGCCGAGCTGCGAAGGCAGTTTGTCGCCCGGGTTATCAGGCGGCAGGATGAGGTCGGTCAGCGAGGCGGCCGCCTTGCGCTGCTTAGGCGTCAGGGTCAGCGGCCAGAGGTCTCCGGGGACGTAGTTCTTATTCAGCACGGGGTCCGTGCCGATCCGCTGCCCGGTGGGGGTCGCAGCGGGACGCGGGAGCTTATCCTGGGCGGAAGCGTGCGGGAAGATCGCGGCGGCGGCCGCGGCGGCGCCGATCCACTTGAGCGCCTGGCGGCGATCGATCTGACCGGAATTATCTGCGGGAATGTTTTCCATGTTCGTAGGCATTAGAGGTTACCCTTGCGCATCTCTTCGATGAGATGGTCGGTAGCGCGCCACGCGAGCGCCATGATGGTGAGCGTGGGGTTCTTATCGGCATTACTGCAGAAGGCCGAACCGTCGTTGAGGAGGACGTTCGGGACCTCCCAGCACTGGTTCCACTGGTTAGTGACCGACTTCTTGGCATCAGCTCCCATGATGGCTCCGCCGACTTCATGGATGATGCGTCCGCCGGCCTCGATGGCCTTGGATCCGTCAGCTTGCGGCTTACGGGCCTTGCCGCCGATGGCTTCGATCATCATCGCAAAGGTGGCCTCCATGTGAGCGGCTTGCTTCGTCTCATGGTCTGACCACTTCCAATGGAAACGCAGGACGGGGATACCCCACTTGTCCTTCACAGTCGGATCGAGCTCACAGAAAGAGTTCTCATTCGGGATCATCTCGCCGCGGCCAGCGAAGCCGATGCCGGCACCATACTTCTGGCGGACTTCTTCCTTATAGCTCTTGCCGTAGCCGGGGCTGGCGCCGCCGGTACCGAGCCCGGGCATCCGACGACCGGTTCCAAACTCGATGTGGTACCCACGAGCGAAGCCGAGCTTGCTGGCATCCTTATACAGCCACCAAGGGATGTAGACGTGGGTGCCCGCGCCTTCTTCATTATGGACCGGGAGATTCTCGAAAGCGGGGACGCTGCCGCCGAGGCCGGCGCCCACGGTGTCCATGATGTACTTGCCGACTAGGCCGGAGCCGTTGGCGAGGCCGTTGGGGAAACGGTTGGACTTGGAGTTGAGCAGGATGCGAGCGGTCTCGCCCGAACTAGCGGCAAGAATCACCGCGCGGCCCTTCACGGCGCGCTCTTGGCCGGTGACTTTGTCGATGTAGATAACGCCATTGGCCTTACCGTCGGTACCGACGGTGACCTCGCGGGCGTGGGCATTACAAAGGATGTCGAGGTTGCCGGTCGCGTGGGCCGGCGGGAGGTGCACAGTCGTCGACTGGTAGTTAGCCTTGATCGAGCAGCCGCGACCACAATCGGTGGCCCAGAAACACGCGGCGCGTTCCTGCATGGCTTTGGCGATAATCTTCTGCGCCTTGGGATTATTCGGATGTAGGCGGGCCGGGAAGTTCACATGGTCCTGGCGGGTCGAGAGAATCGCACGGTGGATCGGGATCACGGGGATGCCGAACTTGGCGACGTGCTTCTTGACGTAAAGCTCACCGGCGCGAGCCTTCGGCGCAGGCAGAAGCGTCCCGTTCGGGGAGTCAGGCGTATTCTCGAGGCCTTCATTGGAGCCGTAGACTCCGACGAGCATCTCGACCTTGTCGTAATAAGGGGCGACGTCGTCGTAGGTGAAGGGCCAATCGAAGCCGAGGCCGTCACGGGAATAGGGCTTGAAGTCGTAAGGACCGTTACGAAGCGAGATGCGGCCCCAGTGATTGGTGCGTCCGCCGAGCATGCGGGAGCGCCACCAGTCGAAGCGCTGCTTCGGGTCGGTCGACGCCTGGGTGTAAGGCTCACCCGGAACTTCCCAGCCGCCGTCAACGGTAGCGTCATGGAAGCCGAACGGTTTCTCCTTGGTGCCCATCGCACGCAAAGGCGCGTCGGCCTTGGACTGGAACATCGGGGTCTCGGTGACCGGATCGTAATTGCGGCCGGCCTCGAGCATGAGGACCTTCACGCCGTTCATGGTGAGGGTGTAGGCGGATTGTCCGCCACCGGCGCCAGATCCGACGACAATGACGTCGTAGGTGGGCTGCAGGTCTTTTTCAGTGATGATTGCCATGGTGAGGGAGAAGTGAGATTACTTAGAAACTCGGAACTGCCAAACTTCGTTGAAGAAACCTGCGGCAGGAATGGCGCCCGGCGCGATGGCGTCCGGGGCAACCTTGAGATCGATGACGGCCCAATCCGGCAACTTGGCGACCTGGCGGGCGTTGTTGAGGTAGTCGTATTCGCGGTAGGTGAAGCTGCTGTTGATCACGACATACTTCTGCGGATTCAGCGGATTCGGATAGACAAGGATCGGCGCATGGTCGGCAGCCGAGTAGGTCTTGCCGTCGACGACGAGTTTCTCGGCGGTCCACTGAATCGGTAACTTGGCGATAATCTTAGCGAGCACAGCATTAGAAGAAGGATCGCCCCAGAGGATGAGGTTATTCTTGGCGATGTCCTCGTCCTTGACCTGAGTATCGGCCTTCGTGGGCGCATCGCCGCGGAACTGGCGACGCCATTCACGGGCGGCGCGCTCCATCTCAGACTTGGCCCAACCGCCGACCTTGGCGTTGAACGGCTGGCTGGTCGGGGAGACGTACAAGAAGGAGTCCATGAACGCGTCGTCGATCGGGCCGGAGAGGCCACGGCGCTTGTGGGCGCCCTTGTCGGCATGCTCCGATACCTGCGTCCACTCCCCGTTCTTCGGATCACGGGCGAAGGTCGCTTTCCAGGAACGATCTGAACCAGCCTTGACGGAAGTGAGGATTTTCTGGCCGTCGATGGTCACGACGGTCGGGGCGAACTGGGATTGCACGGAATCGCCGGAGGCGAAGTCGAGCGTGAGACCGGCGACGTTCGAGGTCTTTACTTCGATCGAGCGATCGTCGACCAGTTTGGCGTCGACCTGGGCCTTCTGCCAGTGCTCGACCATGCGGTCGACCCGGACCCAATGCATGCGGTCATAACGGAGGAAGTAGGTGGCGAAGGAGACTTCCTTCGGGGTGCGCACGCGGCCGTTAGCAGCGATGGCGGCGAGGCGGCGCTCCATCTCGACCATAGAGTCGGGATGGATCTTGTGGGCGGTCTGCGGTCCGATGATGTGCGTCAGCTCCATGCCGAGCTTGCCCATCTCGCGGGCCATGACATCGGCGGCCTGCTTCTGTTTGTCGAGCTCGCCGCTGTAGGCGACCGTCGGGGCGTTGCGGAAGTTGATGGCGGTATCCGTGGCGTTATACCAAGCCCAGAGGGTCTTCTGCCACGAAGGGATCTTGGAGACATCTTCGTTCTGAAATACATTCAGGAACTCCGGGGTCTCGGAGAAGCCGGCGCCGGGATTGATGCCACACCAGCGATCGGTGTAGTGAGCGCCGAACTGCCAGACAGCCGCGCCGCCCATGGAGAAGCCACGGATGAAGAGACGGTCGTCGTCGATGTTGTAGCTCTTACGGGCGTGGGCGTAGGCCTCCCAGAGGTCGACCTCGCCGGCCATCTTGTTGGCGCAGCAGTAACGACCGTAAAGGTGGAGCACCAGGCGGTTGGTGGCAGGAATCTGGCCGACGTTCTTCCGGCGGTCGCTGAGGAACGCGAGTTCACTCAAGGTCTCGCCGCGACCATGGCACCAGAAATCTAGACGCATCATCGAGCCGGCATAGTTGTCCGGAATCACCATGCCGTAAGGCTGCACCGAGCCGTCGATCTTCGACTTGTAACCGCGGACGACCAGACCGGTCTGGCGGGTCCAGGGCGCCTCACCCTTGAGGAACGAAGCGGCACGCGCCTTGCCTTCGATTATCAGGTCATAGGCGGTCTTGAATTCGCCCTTGTTGAAATACTCGTTGTAGCGACCGGCCCAATCCACCGCCTTGTGGAAAATCTCGATATCGGCCAGGAGTTCCTCGAGGCGCGGGTTCTTCGCCTGGGCCTTGGCGGCGGCGTCGATGGCCATACGCAGTTCGGTAAGCTCCTTGGCCAGCGACACTTTGTCGGCCTCGGGCAAAGCCACCGCCTTGTCGGTCGGGGGGATCGGCCGGACGGCAGCGGGGATATTGTCCTTCGGGCCATCGGCCAAAGCCACGGCGGCAAAAAGGGAAAGGAGCAGAAGGGAGCGCATGCGGGTATAAATAAAACCAAGGCCACGGGGAGGCCATTTCGGGGTTCCCAAGGTCTAGACTACGACCCACCTGACCGACAAGTGTTCCTTTTGAAATTATGCCGGGAAACCGACACGATTTGACACCTACATGCGCCGTTTTTCCGCACGCCGTTATGTGCCCATTCCTGTCGTTAAGACTACAGGCATACGTTTGCATGCCTCGAGATTATGCTGAGAATTATCCTCAGATATCATCAGTCCGATGAACATCCCCTTGCTGAATCATAACGCTCTCGTCGAGGGTCCCTCAGCGGTCGTGCAAATCCCGAGCCACATCGAATGCCAGGCGCCTGAACCGGTTTCGCCTGCCCGTCGTGGCTTGTTCGCAGATTTCTGGCACTCTGGATGGTTACGACGGGAATATAGATGAAGACATGATCGAGGAAACTCCATCAAGCCCCGAAAACTTGGTCCTCCTGCTCTCCCAGCACCAGGAGTCCATCTTTCGTTATATCTATTGCCTGGTACCGGTCGAGGCGGATGCCCGGGACATCCAGCAGGAGACCAGCCTGGCTCTTTATCGCAAATGGGAGCAGTTCGACACCTCCCGTCCGTTCCTGCCTTGGGCGTTCAGATTCGCTTACCTGCAGGTCCAGAAGCATCGCGAGAAGTCGGCGCGCACCCCCCTGCTCTTCAGAACGGACGTGCTCGACCTGCTTGCCAGCGAGCGTGAACATGTGGCGGATCATCTCGACCGGAGATTGCGGTGGCTGGACGTCTGCTTGCAGAAACTTCCGACGCCAGATAAAGAACTCGTCATCAGCCGTTACGCACGGCGTGAGAGCGCCGAGACGCTGATGGACAGGCTCCATCTGAGCCGTCGAACCCTTTTCCGCAGGCTGGAGCTGCTTCGCCAGCGGCTCCACGACTGCGTCACCCGCCAACTTGAATCAGAAGGATGAACATGGACCTCGAATCACTCATCAACGCCCAGCTCGAAGGGGAGATCACACCCGAACAGCACGCCCGGCTGGAGGCTATGCTCCGCGACGACTGGCAGGCACGCAGGCGCTATCTGGAGCTAGCCGATCAACATGCCCGCCTGCTGCGTCAGCCTGAGGTCAGCACCGGCAGGCTCGGGCAGGTATCCCTCATCAGCCGCAAGATACGCTGGCAGACCTACGCCTTAGTCGCTTCGGCGGCGTCCATCGTTCTCTTGGCGATATTGGCCTGGCCACAGCAGCCGACCGACAAAGAGGCGACGTCCGACGGCGTGGCTACCATAAGCCAGACATTGGATGCCGATTTCGAGGGGAAATCCCAGCGCAACGGGGATACGATCGCACCCGGGAGTCTGACATTACGCAAAGGTCTGGCGCAGATCGAGTTCTTCAGCGGAGCGACACTCCTCGTGGAAGGAGCCGCCCAGATCGAGATCATCTCCGCATGGGAGGTTCGGTGTCACCGCGGCCGGGTGCGGGTACATGTACCGCCGGCTGCCAAGGGTTTCCTCATGCACGCACCCGGCGTCAAGCTGGAGGACCTTGGCACCGAGTTCGCATTAAACGTCAACGGTCAGGACAGTGCGGTACACGTCTTTGACGGTGAGGTCATCGCGCACAAGAAGGGCAAGGCGCCTGCCAGCCTCAAGGAGGGCATGACCTTGGCCTCAACGGCGGGCAAGTTTTCGTCTCAGGACTTCCTCCCGGTCGGCGAAATGCAGGGCATCATCCGCCGCCGCGAAAAAGATCGTCTGGAAGAGTGGAAATCTTGGGCGGCAGACGTCTGCAATGACCCCCGCCTCATCTCATTCTACGCCTTCCAGCACCATTCCGATGACCGCTGGGACCGTCTCGTGGGCAACTTCGCCGCACCGCTCGACAAGAAGCGGGCCGGCGGTGCGGTCGGAGCCCAATGGACGCAAGGACGCTGGCCTGGAAAGGATGCCCTTGAATTCAAACGACCTGGCGACCGTGTACGCATCAATCTGGACGGTAGCTACTCCGCCCTTACCTTCTCCTGCTGGGTAAAGGTCGATTCTTTGGACAAGAAGTACAACTCCCTGCTTCTTACTGACGGCTACGAACCAGGTGAGCCTCATTGGCAGATCTATGAGGATGGCAGCCTCATGTTCTCCATCAGCTACCCGGCGCCCGGACAGGGTCAGGTCCGTAAGAACAATCAGATCTATTACTCCAAGCCGGTCATCACGGCCGACAGCCTCGGGCGCTGGCATCACCTAGCGGTCACTTATGACAATGCGACGGGTATTGTCGTGCAATACTTCGACGGCAAGGAAGTCGGCCGAGAAGTCTCGGGGTTCCATCAACCTGGCCGCCCCATCGTCTTCGGTCCCTGTGAGCTAGGCAACTGGGGGCTACCCTCGAAGGGACATGCTTTCCCGATTCGCACCCTCAACGGGTCGATCGACGAGTTCGCGATTTACCACTCCGCGCTCAGCCCCGCTGAGATCCAGAATCTCAACCAAAAAGGCCAACCCAAGTGAGCAGTTTGACCCGCCTTATCCTGACGCTGTCGATGGTCTCGGCTTCTGCGACCGTCACCGCTACGCCCACGGAAGCAGCCGTCAGCTGCGATCTGCCGGGTGTCTTTCCGCAGGGGTCGACGTGGCGGGCCATCAGCTCAGGTCACGCCGGCTGCGAGGGGGCCCAGTGGGTCGGGGAAACCCTGCACTACGCCGCGCATCATGACGGATACGCCTTCAGATGGTCCGAGACCACCGGTCTCGTGGTCTGGCGCAAGGACTCACCCGAAGCCACCAGCTTCCGTACCGATGGAAAAGGCGGCTTTTATGTCGTCGAGCAAAGGACGCGCTTGCTGGCCCGTTGGAACGCCAAGGGAGAACAAGTCGAGGTGCTCGCTGATCGCTTCGAGGGCCAGAGGCTGAACCGACCAAACGATGTCGTCGTGAAATCGGACGGCACCCTCTGGCTGACCGACCCCGACTTTCTTTTCAGCAAGCGGCCCGGGGATAAGAAAGAGCTGCCGGGTCAGTTCGTCTTCCGCCTGGACCCAAAGACCAAGAAGCTGGTCAAGGCCGCCGAAGGCTTCGACAAGCCGAACGGCATCGTCTTTTCGCCTGACGAAAAGCACCTCTTCATCACCGACTCCGGCACGCCGAACATCTTCCGCTTCGCGGTTCACTCCGACGGTACCCTTGGGTCGCGCGAAACGTTCGCCACCTTCGCTGAAAAAGGACTCGATGGACTGGCCTTCGACCTACAGGGACGCCTCTGGTGCTGCACCCGTGCGGGCATCCGCATCATCGGTGGGGATGGGACCGTCCTGGGGCTTATCAAGACTCCCGGCAAACCCACCAGTATCGGCTTCGGCCCGGAAGGCCGTCTTGCCGTGACCATGAGTGACGGCTGCTTCGTCGTCCTTCCCGAAAGAAAACCGTCCAAAATTGGCACTCGGTGACAGCAAGACGGGAATCATACGACACCTTATCCAAAACATGAATCATCTCAGCCGCCGTTCCTTCCTTAAGACCGCCGCCTTCGCCGCACCCGCGATCGTCGGCATGAATTCGCTCGTCCGGGCGCAGAGCGCCCGGGAGGGCAAACTCGGCATCGCCCTCTGCGGACTCGGCGGCTTCAGCAAACAGAGCATCGCGCCCGAACTGCCCTCCGCTCAGAATGTCTATTTTGCAGGCGCCATCACCGGGAACGCCGCGAAGGGTCGTGAATGGGCGGCCCAATACGGCTTCCCGGAGAAGAACATCTTCTCTTACGCCGACATGGCAAAGCTGGCCGAGGCCAAGGACATCGCGATCGTGCACGTGGTGACGCCGAACTCGCTGCACGCGGAGCACAGCATCGCCGCCGCCAAGGCAGGTAAGCACGTCATGTGCGAGAAGCCGATGGCCACCACCGTCGAGCAGTGCGAGGCGATGATCGCGGCCGCCAAGGCCGCGGACGTCAGTCTGGGCGTGAACTACCGCCTGCATTGGGAGCCGCATCATGTGAAGGCCATCGAGGCGCTGCGCGGCGGCGCGGTGGGCGACCTCTCGAATGGCAACTATGAGTTCTCCTGGGGCTATGCCGCCGGCCTCGCCGACCCGGTGAGAGCCGCGACCATCAAGAAGTGGCTGCTGGACCCTAAGATGGCTGGCGGCGGCGCGATGTTCGACACCGGCGTGTATCCCGTGCAGGCCGCGTGTTACCTCACCGGCAAGGTGCCAGTATCCGTCCGCGCCTTTCCGGCCACGCGGCACAAGGATCTCTTCCCCGAAGGCGTGGAGGAAACGATGAGCTTCGAACTGATGTTCGACGACGGCTTCCAGGCCCTCTGCCGCGCCAGCTACAGCAACAGCTTCCATCAATGCACCACGCTGGGCCCGAAAGGCAGCGTCGAAATCCTCCCCGGAGACAAAGGCAGTGTCTATGGACAAAGCGGTGGCAACAAACCCAATCCGAAGCGCCTTGTGGTGAACAAAAAGGAAGTGCCCGCCGAAGACACGCTCCAGCTCGCCGTGCTGCTCGACGAGTTCGCGAAGGCCATCACCAGCAAGTCGCCCTTCAAAGCCGATGGCGCGATGGGCCTGCGCGACATCCGCATCGTCGAGGCCATCTACGCCTCCGCCAAAAAAGGCGGAGCCAGCGTGGCGGTGAAGTTGTGAACCATGCTTCCCTGGAGCCAACCGAATGAAACACACCCTCACACTCCTCACCGCCCTGCTGCTCGCGCCGCTGGCCGCACTGCACGCCGCGTTCGCCGATGAATTACCCCACGTCGATGCGGCTGGGTTCGGGTTCTCGCCTACCGCCACGCCCAGCGAGAATGTTGCCGCCCTCCAGAAAGCCCTCGACGGTGGCAACAAGGTGGTCACCATCACCACGCCGGGCATCTACGATCTCGACGCCACAGTTTACGTAGATAGCCACACCCGCCTAGCCTGTGGCAAGGACGTGGTGCTCAGGAAAGCGGCTCCCTACGGCTTCATTCTGATCAACCGCGGCGTTCGCACCCGCGAGTGGAATGAGCGGATCGCCATCGACGGCCTTCACATCGCCTGCAACGGGCACAGTCGGATGCCCCCGCCGGACGATCCCGCCTTCGGAATGCGGGGTCATGTCTCGATGTTCCGGGTGAAGGGAATCGAGGTGACAAACTTCCGCTGCATCGATGTCAAGGAGCCCCAGTTCTGCCTGCAATTCAACACGTTCGAGGATCTGCTCGTGGACGGCTTCGAGATCCGCGGCGGGAAGGACGGGGTCCACCTCGGCCGAGGGAAGCGTTTCGTGATTCGCAATGGCGTGTGCCAGACGGGGGACGACGCAATTGCTCTCAACGCCGAGGACTATCCCAACGCCAGCCCCGCCCAGGGAGACATCGCCGACGGACTCGTGGAAAACATCGTTGACGAACCTCTCGTTCCTCCCGCCCATCAATCGGGCAACGCCTCGCGGCTGATCACCGGTGCCTGGGTCGACTGGCACGAGGGCATCCGGTTGCAAAACGGCGATACCGTCCGCCACGGCAGGCACGTTTACCGCATTCTCGCCACGTTCGACACGACGCAGCACGAATCGAAGACACCGCCGACCCACACATCCGGCACCTGGCGATCACCCGAGGGTCTCACGTTCGTCCACAATACCTCCGACAGCATCGACCGGGCGAGCATCCGCAACGTCACGTTCCGCAACATCCGGTCACTGGCCCGCAACGGTTTCTCGGCGGCCTGGGAAAGTGACAAGTATCACCGGGCCGTCCATCCCGAGGTGAAACCGGACGCCCTGCCAGTCTGCGAGGTGAACTTCGAGAACTGCACCAGCGCATCACCGAAGGGGAGTAATTTTCTCAGCGGCAACTCGAATCTGAAAGCGACTTTGCGGAACGTCGCCGGTAATGCGCGACTGCTTGCCGTCACCGGAAAGGTTCACCCGATTGCGGTGGATCTCATGATCGAGAACTCCCCATTCCGGCCGAGCGACAAACCGGACTCGCTGCCCGACGTCAGCCTTGGCGGAAAGGTCACGGGAAGGGTTGTCGTCCGCGGCAACACCGAAGAGCGGCCGATCCGCCTCGCGGTGCCGGAGAGCGTCAAAGTCATCCGGGAGCAAAGCCAGCCGAATAAAGGAGGCCCGCGATAACCGGTGCCAATCCGTTCCTCAGACTGAACATGAAATCCGAAATGGACTTACTCAAAAAAGGCTTCGTCAGCGAGACGCGCCCGCAAAGCCGCAGAAAGGAAAGAAGTATGAAACCCACCCTTTCCCTTATCATCACGCTACTGCTCGGGCCGCTGGGCGTATCCACGTCGCACGCGGCGGAAGCCGAACGGCCGGCGACGCATTTTTCGACGTTCGCGCAGGCCACTCTCCACGAGTCGCCCTTACTCAACCGGATCAAGCTGGCGAAGCAGCGGGGACGTTCCTACCCGATGGACTCCCTCGATTTCATCATGGTGGATCTTGAGCGGCCGGAGACCCTGACGCGGCATGCCGATTTCTTCACCGGGGATCTAACCGGGCGATACCTCGACTTCCTCGCCGCCAGCGCGCACCTCGAACCGTCAGACCATGACCGAATGCAGGCGCTGTTCACGCGCATGCTGGCGTGTCAGGCGCCGAATGGAACTTTCGGCAGAGTTCCAGGCGTTTACACGGAACCGGCCTGGATGGCCGCGAGCAAGGTCTTCATCGGATTGCTGAGTTATTACAAGGAGACGGGAGATCCGAAGGCGCTCGCGGCGGCACGCAAGAACGCGGAGTTTTTCTTCGCGAACCTAGATCGGGTCAGGGAGGCCTCCATTCAGCAGAAGAAGCCGGAAGACCTCCACAAATGGATCAGGAACGCAGGAAGCTTGGGTGACTTCGGCACCATTATCACCGAGCCCATGGCAGAGTTGTTCGGCATCACCGGAGATCAGCGTTGCCTGGACGTATGCCGGGCGGTGGCTGAGGCGCAGGAGTCGCGCCCGTTGAAAGGGAGAGGGATTGCGGTGGGCGTGCAGACCACGCTGCGAGGGCTGCAGCTCGCCGCCATCTACACGGGTGATACGTCTTGGAACAAGCAGCCAGAGCAGTTCAGGAAGGAGGTCGCCGATAAGGCCGTCTGGGCGGACGGCAATATCAGCGAGAAGGTCCTCCCCTCCAGCTCCCGCAACGAAGGGTGCGCCATCGCAGAGTGGGTCATGTTGAACCTCAATGCCGGATTCATCTCAGGCGAAGACGAGGCATACGAAAAGGCTGAAAATGCGCTTTGGAACGCCCTGTTTCTGAATCAGACGGTCAACGGCGGTTTCGGACATCGTGAACTTGAATCCGATCACACTTATGGCGGAGCGGTGCTGGAATCGGAAGCGTGGTGGTGCTGCCTGCATAACGCCGGGGTCGCCATGGTCGAGTTTGCCGACCACGCGGTGACCCTGCGGGGCGACGAATTGCGGATCAACCTGCTGGTGCCTGGGCGCTACCGGCTTCCCTACAAGGGCACAACGATCGAGGTCGAGGTGAGCACGCGCTATCCCGAGAAGGCCGCCACCACCGTGGTGATCAGTGGGGCACCGGCGGAGATGAAGGCCCGCATCCGCATTCCGTCCTGCATCAAGGGTGCGGAGGTGAAGGTGACGAATCTGCCGGGAGGCAAGACCCGCCATGTCCTGAGCGGCCGAATGGGCTATCAGCTGGAGGAGGTGAGAAATGGCGTCGTATTGCGCTACGGACCACTGGTCATGGCACCGCTGCGCTACGCGCAAAATGTTAAGGTCACCAACAAGGATAACGACTTCCTCCAGGGCTACGTCTTCGAACGGATCGACAAAGGGCGCGCCACCATCGTGCCTCCCGACAAGGATGCCGATGGGTTCTACCTCTTCCCGAAGGAGCCCAAGCCGATTTGGAAGAACTACGAGGAAGGCACGCTCTCCCGCCTGGCCTTCGATAACCTCTCGATCAACGTCAAGCTGGCGTATCCCGACGGCACCACTCAGGAGCACCGCTTTTGGCCCGAGTGCTACAGCACCACCTCAACTGCCAGCGGCGCGCCCGTGCCGGTGGTGTTCGCCAAACCAGAAGCATCAAAATGAAAACCCTCCTCACCGCCCTACTCCTCGCGCCGCTGGCCGCGCTGCACGCAGCTGACCCCGAGCAGCTCTTCGTGCGCCGCATCGCGCCGCTCTTCCATGAGAAGTGCCTCGCCTGTCATGGCAATGACGAGGCGAAGATCAAGGGCGGACTGGACATGCGGACGTTGGCCTCGACCCTGAAAGGCGGCGACAGCAAGCTGCCCGGCCTCGTCTCCGGTAAGCCGGAGGCAAGCCCGCTCTATCTGGCGGTCACCCGCACGCACGAAGACTGGGAAGCGATGCCGCCGAAAGAAGCGGACAAGCTTTACGAAAAACAGGTTTCTTGGATCAAGGAATGGATCGCCGGTGGCGCGCCTTGGCCGGAGGCCTCACGCGCCCAGGCTATCGCTCAGGCGAACGAAGCCAAGTGGTCGGCGGAAGACGGGGTGACCATTAAAACCTCCGGCGGTTTGTCCCCGGAATGGACCAACCGGAAGTATAAGCCCGAAGAGATGTGGGCTTATCAGCCGGTAAAGAAACCGACACCTCCCACAAACCAGGGTAACCCCGTCGACGCGTTCATCATGGCGAAGATGCCAGCCGGACTCACTGTCGCGCCCTCTGCCGACCGAGTCACCCTCATCCGCCGGGCGACATTCGATCTGCTCGGCCTCCCGCCTAGGCCCGAAGATGTTGAGGCTTTCGTGAAGGATGCCCGGCCGGAAGCCGAGGCTTTCGCCGCTCTCGTCGAGAGACTTTTGGCGTCGCCACACTACGGCGAGCGCATGGCCCAGCACTGGCTGGATGTAACGCGCTATGCGGATTCTTCAGGTTTCGCGAACGATT
>Ga0209500_10001524_pt1 | contig 17313 bp, 12 predicted proteins | sample S_140212_EF_Meta_FD_187323 | JGI IMG/M metagenome (GOLD analysis project Ga0209500, IMG submission 187323) | Freshwater microbial communities from Lake Simoncouche, Canada to study carbon cycling - S_140212_EF_MetaG (SPAdes) (version 2) | ecosystem: Environmental > Aquatic > Freshwater > Lake ... | reverse complement strand
GGTGGATGAAAATTACAGTATTCGTTAAAAGTAATCTTCATCTCCTTACAAGTTAGATTAGCATGTTTTGCTGCTTGAGGTAAGTTCCATTTAGCAGCAAACAACATCTCCATTGAGGTCCTTGTTTCCTGACGCATTAACCTGCAATCAGAGGATCAGCATAAACAAGTTCAGCATCCTCGTCAATTGTATTGCGAACGAACGTAAGAACATTCATAAATTCAGTTACAGTATCACACGACACTACCTTCTCATCACCAGTATTTGAATACAAACTAAAGGTGCGAGCAGTCGTATTCACCACACAGCGAGTCAGATACTCGTCTTCTTGAAGTTCAAAAGTCATTCGTGGTTCGTTTGATTACCTGTGTATTATAGGGCATCCTGGGGCGCTTGTCAAGACAGACTACCAACCAAATTTCCACCAATATTCGCAATCCAAACAGTTGCAGTTCCACCACTACCCTCAGAGAAAGAAGTGACAGATGCGCCTCCAGACCTTGACATATTAATTGATGAATAACCAGAAGTTGTTGTACTTGCAGTAATTGCTATCGTTCTACTGTAAAGATTACTTATGTTTCTTATATAAAGAAATACTTGTCTGCCAACAGATAAATTTGATACTTGAAACGTAGTGGTAGAACCACTACTATCAAAAGATGCAATATGACTGTACATTTGAGTTGATGATGCATCAACTGTTATAGTTGAACTTGAACCATCAGATCCACTTGAAGTGCCAGATGTAGTATAAGTTAAAGATGAAGTAACTCCAGAAATACGCACATCGCCTTGAACTGTAAGTTGTGCTAATAAACTGTCAGTTCCAATTGCTACTTTTTTTGTAGTATAAATTCCAACATTATCGTTGGTATTAAACCAAGTTCCAGCAAAACCATTTTCAATCGGAATTACACCATGATTCAATCTTTCTTGGGTGAGAAGATCATAAGTGGTTTGCCCTACTGCAACACCGCTTCCATTTACGATTGATGTATCAATTACATACAAATATTGTGCCATTGCTATATCTCCTTATTTGTTGATACTATAGATTGAATTGTCGCCAGGATAATCCTCAATTGATTTGCCTTCATATTCAACGATTAATTTTTCTCCATCTTTTCTTTCTCCATGAACAAGAAAATAGCAATCAATATTAGATGCTGTTCCTGAACGAATCAGAACTTTTGATCCCCACTCAATTTTATCTACAATCAAATCTTGAGAAGAACCAATCTGAGTAAGAGTGACTGTAATACTCTCTGCATCAACAAGTCCTTTCCAATATTCTGGAAGTTCAATTACATTTGAATTAGTAAGTCTTCCGCGATAATAAACACCAGACTCTGGACCTTCTAAACAAACATGGCGAAGTCTCCATCCATCTTTTGTTGGATGTGGAATATCAAATGGTTTTCTAGTGGTGAGTTTGACACCAGCTGCTGTAACTTGAGTAGCAGCAGTTACTGAACCATTTACTTGAAGATTATCAATCTGTGCATTCCCATGAACATATGGAGTACATGCATCTGATGGATAATCTACATCGTTAGTCTGCGACTTAACAATATAATCATACATCATAGATTTTGTTCCTGATGTTGATTTATCAGAACAATCAGCAACTCTTTGGTTGTCTACAAGACCAAACTCAGCCATTAGTTTTCTCCTTTAGTATCATAATGGTATCCAGAAACTGAATACTCGTTGTTATTGCCTGGGTAATCTGCAGGACTTTCTCCTTCATACTCAGAAATCAATCTCTCACCATCTTTTCTTTCGGCAAAGATATGATAGAAGCAATGAATAGGCATTCCTCCTTTTGATTGGAGATAGATTTTATCTTCATCAATTCTTTTTACAATCACATCTTGATGAGAACCAATTGGAGTCAGTGATACACTAATCGTTGTCCAATCAACAAGGTCCTTCCAATAAGAAGGGAGTTGAATCTCATTTCGGTTCAGGACCTTCCCTCTTACATAAACATCATTTGAGGGACCTTCTGGGCACGTATGGCGCAGTCTCCATCCTTCTTTGGATGGGTGAGGAATATCAAAGTTCTTTTTAGCAGATAGGATATGTGCTCCACATCTTGACTTAACTTCTCCTTGAGCAATAATATCAGAACCTGCAATCACTTTGCTACTGACACTTAGATTATCAAAAATTGCTGCATCACCACTTACAACAAGTGAGTATGGAGAAAAATTTTGACCACAATTTGCTCCCGCAATAGGAATTTTTATTGCATCACCATTTGACAACGGACCAACCATTAATGTTGCATATGCACCAGGAAATTCTGTTGCATTTCCAATTGATAAAGGACCCTCAACAAATGCAGCACCTCTTACAGCTGCTGCACCAATCCCCATCCAAGGGGGTTGGCCTGCACCACACATTAATTGTCTTCCTACTGAAATATCGTCACCAGAATTTGCCATTTTATTTTTAACCTATTAGATTTTGTAAATTTTGAAGAAGTTGACCACCATTCTTGCCATCTTTATTTGCAACGGCATCGGTAGTATTTCTGATTAATGAACCGAAGATATTCATAGCAGTATTTGCCGACATTTCTACTTGACCACTGGAGACCATTTTACACAAAGTTTTTGCATTTCCAATAATCTTTTTCCCATCAAGTTCAATTGTTTCACTTGCTTTCATGCGAATGTTTCCTTTGGAACCACCCTCACCAACAGCAACTAATTCAATATCAGTTCCTTGTAATCGGAGTTTTCCATTACTTGCAACAATACAAATGTTTCCATTCCAAGAATGGATCATCAGTGTATCTTCTGCTTCTTTTTTATCAAGACCGGCATCGATAGTAATTCTACCAGGAGCAGTGATTTGTGTACACCCTTTACGAGAACCGTCTTTATCTAAGACAATTCCATGCCTCCCATCAGATGCTTGAAGCATTACATCCGATGTCACATCACCTTGTTTGTGAATAGCACCAAAAGTAAGTGATCCGTGATCATTACCAACGCTTCTTGCAGTATAGTTTTGCTTAGCAGTATTTGTTTTTGAAACACCACCACCTTTAGTTAATGTTGTGGGAGTACCAAGTTTTGAATTATTACGATTTGATGATGTAGCCATTAGATATGCTTAACTTATTACTATGTAGTGGTATTTGGTGTGCCTGGAATATTAAGTCTTGGGTCATTGCTAGTAACATCAGTACCAGATCTTTCAATTGCACTTGCAGGTGTAGTGACCTGGGCAGTAATGCTCTCTTGAAGAGTATCATAAACACGAGTTGGTGTTCCAACGGTCTTATAATATCCTGCGTATCTGACACCATTTTCATAGAAGACAGCACCATAATATGCACGACCATCTACATATCCAGTTTGCTTGAGTCCGACAAGATCTGTAACCTGAATAATTTTTTGGGGATCAGCAACAATAGGATCTCTTACAACTTCGAATACTGGTATAAATGATGCATTTACTCCAGTTTCTGATGAAAGAACAATTTCTGGGTAGGAATTAAGAGGAGGAAGATCGGGAGGAACATTAACCGTTTCAATTCTACCGAAAGTACCACAAGTATAACTTACTTCTATCCCATTAATAGTGAGTCTATCTACTCCACAATCATAATTGATTCCACCACCACCAGGAGGCACAAGAACTTCTGCAAGTTTAAGAATAACAGGATATCCTTGCCCAGTAGGTGCTGGTGCTATGTATCCGACACCTGGATCTTCTACAATTACCTTATCTACAACACCCCTACCCCTAACCAATTTGGGACAAGGTGGCGGAATTAGAATTGCAGATACTCCAACTGGATTTGTTGTCCATGGAATATTTGCTTTTGTTGTTACATTTATATTTTTACTAATTTCTACAAAAGTTACAACTGGATTTGTCTGAAAAGTGCTTTGTGGATTTCCAGGAATGTTTGTAAGTTCTAATTCAACCGTTCTTTTTCCTTTAGTTACATTTAAGAAAGTTGTCTTCACACCTTGAAATACTCTAGCCCTTCCTGCTTCAACTCCATCAACTCTAACAATAACTTCATCATCTGCTAATGCCTTTACAATATACTGACCATCTTCAGGAAAATTGACATTACTCCATCTCATAGTAAATGTTTTGCCCATAATTTCTTGTCCTGTTCCATCAAAATATGCAGGTGAAATGGTGTTGGACGCATAACTTGCAAGTTGGGGTCCTGAATAAGTCACTCCATTTTTTTCTAAAATTGGAACCAGAGTTTGTGTTACTCTTGCTGGAGAAAGTTGTCTTGCATCTACAGCAATTAGACTAACATTTGTAATAGGATCATCCAAATTATCATCATATAAACCAATTTCTTGTTGCCTTTGTTCTGGTAGTGGTCCAGTATTTCTAATTACAGTATCTTTAAATCTTGCAGATGTTCCTTCAAAAATAATAGGACCATATTTTTTACCCGTTTTAAATGTTCCCGTTCCTTTAGCAGATCCTATAGATCCTTCCAAAGGTCTGGATAGAACTATAGGTCCATTACTTTCTGTTGGGATTGTAATTTTGGTTGCTGCATATCCATAATTTTCATCATCTTCCCAACTAAAAACAAAATCAACTTCAATAATATCATTACCACCTGCAAGTAGATAATATCCATCACCCTCTTTGATAAAAATACATCCTGCTTTTTGTTCTTCTTGTTGAGTAATTACGGGAGTAACCTCCCAATCATGAGTACTAAAGATTTTTTGATTAACTATAGATGTTGATAAAATTGCATCATTAAAAATTTCAGTTGTTATTTTATGATTACCTTTGGTAAGATAGACTTTTGTTAATTTTGGATTTGTATTTTTAAATCCATCCAATTGTGCTACTTCTATGTCATCAATCAACAATCTTCCTCTATTATCACCAGTTCCCTTTACACCATAATATCCTGCATATGGTATTTCAACATTCCAATCATTTAAAAAGTTAACTTCGGTTTGATCACTTCCTGGAGTGTCAAGTGGAGGAACTGGTGAAAGTGCATATCTATTCATAAACTTGCTCCAAGTATTTGGAACATTAAAACGAACAGGATACCATGCTTGCGATGCGCCAGGAAATCTTGTAGACCAAATTGGACTGGGAGGACATCTTCCAGTTTGAACTGGTAAGACTTCTTTTGGAATTATTGGAGGAGGAGCATCAATTGTAATTGATATTCCCATTGGATTATCATTCCAAGATTTTGATGCAACGACTTGTTCAGTAGTATATGTTGTTTCAATATTGACTGCAAGAGCCATTGGATTGATTCCTTTTATTGCACCAAATCCAAATTTTCCTCCAGGAATTTGCTCTAATTCTGCACGAATTGTATAATTTCCTGCCTTAAATTGATAGATTTCATTAAGATCTCCAGTACCCGTAGATGTACCTTGGAAGAACCCTTCCTTTCTGATTTGAGTATCACCAATATAAAGAGTTACGTTATCATCAACAGCAATTTGAATTCTGTAATCTCCATCTACTGGAAAATTGATATTTGTCCAAACAATGGTGTGAGTACCTGCATATGGATTATCTTCCAATTGAACTGTGGTATCGAAGGGACATACTCCATAATCATTTAAAAATCCTCCGGAACCAAACACATTTGTTCTCCACAAACGACGATTTGCTTTATCAATGTAATCTACCGTATTAAATACAACTTTGTTTTGAATTGGATTTGATGTGGCAGGAACAATTACTCTTGCTGGAGAAAGTTGTCTTGCATTTGTAGCAGTTAGACTGGCATTTGTAATAGGATCATCTGGATTATTATCATATAACCCAATTCTTTGTTGCCTTTGTTCTGGAAGAGGTCCAGTATCTACAATTACAGTATCTTTAAATCTTGAAGATGTTCCTTCAAAAATAATAGGACCATATTTTTTATTTGACTTAAATGTTCCTGTTGCATTAACAGACCCTACAGTTCCACTTAAAGGTCTGGATAAAACTACCGGACCATTACTTTCAGATGGGATCATAATTTTGGTTGCGGCATATCCAAAATTTTCATCATCATTCCAATCAAAGATGAAATCAATTTCAACTACATCATTTCCACCAATAAGAATATAATATTGATCTCCTTCTCTAATAAAAATACTTCCTACTTTTTGTTCTTCTGTTCTGGGTTGTATTGCTTTGGTTTCATAGATGGGAAAATTTTCCAAATCAACTCTAATTTTATGAACTCCTGCCTGCAAAGTTTTTCTTTGCGGATTTACCGCTGCATTAAAATTACCAAGATCAAAGAATTTTAATCCATCAAGATATAGTGTTGCTTTATTATCACACAGTCCTCTAAAAATATATTCTCCATCACGAGGAAACTCATCTTCCCATTCAAACGTAAATACTCTTCCTGCAAAATCAGTTCCAGGTACATTTGATGGTGGAACAGGAGACACTGCATAGGAATTCATAAATTCGTTCCAAGCAACAGGATTTTTTGCCCCTTCTGATCTTCTATTATTTAAATATGGTTCATCAGTTACATCATACTTTCTAAATGATTGGGTTAATGATCTAATTCTTGTTGGTGTATTCTTTCTTGTCGTCCAAAATGGATTTTTTCCTAAAGTAACTGCTTTTTGATATTCTTCAATTTCTTTTTGAATTGGATCTTCGGTTACCGCTGTGTAAGTTTTTGGATTCCAAGGACCCAAATCTTCTCCATTGGGCCCCCAATTCCTACCATATCCAACAGTTGTATCTGGACATATTTCATACTCTTCAAAGTCTGCTTCATTATCATAGGTTTCAAGTGTCTCTGTTGATTCTCCAAGAACCGCAGTGAGTACTGCACCGTTACCAATTTGACAGTTATCTTTTGCATTCACAAAAGGTTCGTACTGATATCCAAATCCACCTTCTATAACATCTACTGCAAGTATTGCACCATCAATCCCAACAACAGCATTTCCCAATGCTCCAATACCACCACCACCAGAAAAATCAATTGTAGGAACACCACATTCTACAATCGTTTGAGGTCCACCACAACTATTTGCAGTGGAAACAAGACTTTCTGGAGTTAGTTTATTGACCTCATTAATATTCAAATACTTAATATTGTTATTGCCATTTCTAAAAATAAATGTTGTTCCTGGATTTTCTTGAGCATAAGAATTTGCCTCACAAATAGTCACACCTGTAACATATCCAGTATCAGTAGAAATATATCCTACTCTAATATCATTTTTTGATGGTGGTCCAAATAAATTATTCGACATATCTTTTTCTTGTTAATGATATTTATTCTTCAATTAGAACCTTTCAAACCCAGGAGTTTGATTTATACCGACCTGTGTTCTTTCAACAGATGTAGATGGTTTGTCACTAAAATCAACATCAGCCTGTGCTTTTGAAGGTTCCTTAAATGGTACTGATGCTGTTGCGGTTGATGGTGCAGGTTTTTGTGCTGCTTTATCTACTTCAGCAGGTCTTGGTAATTGTGGTTGTTCAGTAGCACCACCACCAGTAGCTATAGAATATTGATCTGATACTGCACAATTTGGTTTTAAATCACTTGGAAATATATTTAAGAGAATATTTGCAAAACTGAGTGCAGAAGTAATACTTCCATTAATTCCTCCAATTATAGATCCAACATTATTGATCGCACCAGAAATTTCTGATAGTTCGGACTGGATATCGGAAAGAAAATTATTAATATTATCCAGAATAGTATCAACAGATTTATTCATCTCACTCATATTTTGTCCGATAATATTTCCACTTAATTCTTCTACAGAACAAATAGGAGTGGTTGTAGTAGTGCCATTTGTCGGAACAGTTGAACGAGTGCCGCCATCGTCACCATCTTCATCTGGATCAACTTCTCTTGGTGTTTTTTTATCAAGAACTTTATCCAAAAATCCTTGTATTTGACCACAAAGACCATTAGTAATTTTGCTGTATACTGCATTAAGAATTTTATTGATAATTTCTTTAAGATCGCTATACTTATGTCTTTGATTTGGATACAATAAATCAACAGTTGGTGCTAATGCCTTATTGATTTTCTTCAAAACATACTCAAAGATCTTATCAAAAATAATCTTCATATATTTTGCAATCTGACAAGCAGCATTTGCAATTATATCTTTAAGAGATGATACTGTACTTGAAACTGCATCAATATAACTTTTTGCTGCTGCCAAATACTTATTAATATCTTTTGTAAGATTTTCAATAACTGTCTTGATTGCCTTTAATGCTGATCCCGTCATATCACAAGGATTGACTAATACAATTTTTTTAGTATAATACTCTTGCCTTTTTACATCACCCGCAGTTACGATATGTGGATTATCTGGTTGTTCAATTGTTGCTCCTGGTGCTGCTCCAGATTGTGGAGAATTTGCAAACTTACAACGATCTTTAATTCCTTTCGCAACTGCTTTTTGAACAAATGCAGCTTTATTTGCTCCTGTTAATCCTCTTGCTTCTGCTTCTCGCAATCCACTTTGTTGGTCTGCAAATTGTGCTTTACTTAAAGGCAAATCTGGACGAAGACCAAATTCATTAACCTTAACACCAGGAGGAGCAGGAGCACATTCTGCAGATTGTGCAGCACCTGTCGGTTTTTTTGTGGTTAATCCAGTATCAGGAACTTTTGGTTTTGCTTGTTGTTGTGGAGGTTCTTTTCCTTCTGCATATCCACTTGTTGCAGCAAAGTTTTGTGCCGTTGTTCCAATCTTTGTTGCAAGTGCAGTCTGGGAATTGTTTCCAAGTATTCCCATAATTACAGGAACTTGCTGATCCTGACCATCAAGGAAAAATCCAAATACAAAATTACCTTGCCTTAAACTTGAAGTTTCACTTGCATTTGCCTGACCACCACCTGCGGTGATAGGGTACATAACCTGTGCCCAAGGAAGTTGATCTGAAGCAATCGACTCTTCCTCTTTGTCGTGCAATCCAATAATTCTGACTTTATATCTACGACCCCAACCAGGAACCTCATCTTTACCTTGATGTTTTCCTGGCAGCATATTATCACGCCAAGTAGAATCGTCAGCAATCTGACCAACCCACCAATTGAATGATGCCCCCAAAAATCCTGAGTTAAATAATGCTCCTTCAGTCATAATTAATCTTCATATACTCTACATTCTGGTGCTTCTGGATTACTATCACAATATAATTCTAATGATGATGGATTGTGATGGTCTTCTGGATGATTTTCAACCCACTTTTCTAATGCGATCAACTCTTCTTCTGTATGACGACGAGCTTGTGGAGAAGTTAGGGGGTCATCAAGTATCTTCTTATCGTATTGAATATGCTTTTCTACACTATCCATTTTAGTGCTTATATTGTTTATTTATTTAGAGAGGAGTTGGAGATCCTTTTTTGCCAAGAGAATCTCTTACCAACACAAGTTTTGAATATCCACCATTTTTTTTATTGATATAGTGACACAAATCTGCAATAATATAAAATCCACCAAATTGTTTATTCAACCCTTGTGTTTGTTCTGACGATAGTTCTGGCGAATCAATAAAGATTAAATCTCCCGCATGTAAACTAAAGTCTGCAACAATAGTAATTTCAGTTTTTGTACTAAACAACTGATTATAACGCATCGTTGATTGATTTAAAATATTCTTTGGATCAAAGTTTGGTTCTTTTGATTTTGATATTTGCTGTGATGTATCACCTGTTGGTAATGCTCCTTTATCAATCAACATATATTGAGTTCTTGAAAAATCTTTATTCTTTTCATCTTGATTAAATTCAGGATTTAATTTTGGAAGTTCTTTTCCTGCAAGTTGAAGATTTTTTTCAAATTCTTTTGAATTTGGTGCTATAACTTCGTAGTAACAATTAAATGGATCAAATAGAATTGTTCGTGCAGAGTAAGTACCGATTTGTAATTTTGATTCAGCAGTTCCACTTACATCATTAACATTATGTTCTAAAATTTTACCATAACCAGCAGGAACACTTCCACCACCACCATCAGGAGTTTGATTATAAATCAACGACTTATATTTCTTTTTATTTCCGCTTCCTGGTTCATTTTCTGATAACAAACCATCCAAGGATTTAAATTTAAATCCATCAGATGTTTCATAAAAGAAGTATCCTGCAGTATTTCCTTTTGCATTTGGAATTTTTGGGATTGCCTTTTTTGCTAACCAAGCGCAGGCATAAAAAGGTTTTCTTTGATTGCCGATAAAGTTATAAGTATTTTCAGTCTCTTCTATATCAAGTTTCTTTTGTGTGTTGAGATATTTTTTATCAGTGAGAATCTTATTGATATGATCAGATATCTTACCATCAAATCTTGTATTTAATGCAACTTTATAATTTAAGATACCTTCTTTAGAAACGAAGTCCAATCCAACTAAAGATTTTTTAGTATCTTGGCTCATCGGAGTAATTTTATTCACATACAAAGTTACTTTTAACTCCACACCATTACCATCTTTCATTTTTAATGATGTTTGCTCTTGCCCTACAACAGGAAGGCCTTCTAAAATGGTTTTATTTACACCACCCGATTCTACAGATTTTCCAGTATCAACATAAATTGCAGATACGCGAAGTGTTTCCTGAAGAATACTCTCATAATAATAGATGTCAGTAATTGCATCAACTATATCTTTTTTCTTTTGTTGGTCGTTTGCAATGATAATACATTCAGAGATATCAACTTCTCTGACCTGTCTTACATTTAATGGTTGATCTGCCATTTAATTTTTTATCTCCATCTTACTATTTACATGTATAACGAATCATAACTTGAATCCGAAGATCCACCACTCATACCACCAGACATTCCGCCACCTCCCATAGGAACAGGTACAGGAACTACCGTTGGTTGTGAATAAGCAGTTGGAACTTCAACAACTTTCTCTGCACCAAATTCATATCCAGCATATGTTTTTAAAATGTTTGAAATTTGATATTTTGTTTTTGCAACATTTAATTTTTCTAAAAGAAGAGGTGCCATACCATCAAGACCTCTGGTAGTATCGGCATCAAAAACGAATTCTGGTCTTCCGTCCTCGGCAAGAGTTGCAAGAGTGGGTTTCAAAACTCTTCCACCTTTTAAGTATGCAGATTGAAGAAGTTTTGTTGGATTTAATCTTGTACTTCCTTGATATGCCTCAAAGTGTAAGTGTGTTTGCCCACCAAGATTCAAAAGTTTTCCTATTTTTTGTCCGGGTTGAACAGTATCTCCTGGGCGAACAGAGGGAGTTGCGTGTAAATATCTTGTTTGAAATTTTCCATGATCAATCATCAACCCAGAAAGATATGGATCATTAGCATTATATTTTTCAGATAAAACCTTTCCCCCAGAATAAGCAGCTATTGGAATTCTTGGATCTTTTCCCCAGGGGGGTTTTTCAACAACATCAACACCAGCATGACCCCCATAATCTCTTGAGGCTCCATAAACTTGACCGGGACCTGTTCCAATTTGACCTTTAATTAAAGGAAATGCTTTTCCACCCTTAATATTTGCAACGCCATCAGGATCGCCAATATAAGTTCCAGGACCTTCTGTTGCTTTTCCTTCACCTTTAGCAAGTTTATCATATATTGGTTTAGACTTATTATATCTTTCCATTATTTTTGCTTCTGTTTTATGTCCTTCAGGGACTTCATATTGTTGCATAAAAATAGTTGATGCAGTTTTTACATCTGGTGCTTGTTTTATTTGACTCAAAACATGACCATATTTACCTTTGAATTCTTTTAGAAAAAATTGATACTCAATATCCATTGAAAGTGGTTTACTTAAATCCGCACCCTTAGACTTTGCATAATCAGCAAGAGCTTGTTGTCGTCCTCTACTAGTCCATTGAACAATTCCATATCCAGTTCTATCATCAACTTTAAGAACTCCCTTTGTTCCAGGTGGTGTATTTTGAACTCTTGCATTCTCAACTCCAGATTCAGCGTCCATATTTCCAACAATACCTGCTGCTTGATCTGCCGTTAATCCCAAATCTCTCATCAAATTTCTAGCCATTGTAAGTTTATCTCCACTTGTTCCTGCTGGCCCAACCTCAAATTCGCCTCCTCCACCATCAGGACCAGATTTCTTATCATCACTTTTCTTTTCTCCTTCTTTTAACCCCAACTGCTTCATCAAATTATTAATAGCATCATCAACTTTTTTAGAAATAGTTTCTTCTAAAGATTTGGCAATCACATTTTTCATATCTTCACTGTTACCAAACATTGCAGCATCCACTGAACCACCCTCAGCAAATGCTCCACCTGTTGCAAGATTATTCTGCATCCAAGCATTCAGTCCTGATGCAGCAATTTTATAGTCCAAATCACTTGGTTTCTCTCCAAGTTGTGCTTTTAATGCAATTCCAAATAATCCACCAAATCCCGAAGTTGATGATAAGGTATCATAAGATTTTTTCATATAACCAAGAGGATTTACTTTAGTCGTGTCCTTGTTTTCTGGAAATACTTTTTCAATTTTTTTCTCTCCACCAACAGAAGCACCTGGTCTAACTTTCGGTGCTTGAACTTTTACAGATCTTTTTGCTTTTTTAACAGTTCTTTTTACGCCACCTTGAACTTTTCCTCCCCTTGTTACTGGCGATCCTCCGCCAGCATAACCCATTCCTTTTGTACCCTTTTCGCCAAACAAACTTCCCCAAGAACCTTTACCACCTCCACCAATCATTCCAAATGAAAGTGCATTTAAACCTTCTCTAAATTGTTCTCTAATTCTTGCATCAAACTTTGAAAGATTTTTATTCTGCTCCTTCTTTCCCTTTTCGTCCAAAAATGGATACCTAATCAATTCAATTGCATATCTAAAAGGAGTTCCTACAATATCAAGGAGAGATCCAACTGTCCCCAATTGGAAACTAATAAATTTTGCACCTTGATACATTAACCAACGAATTGGTTTCATCAAAGGATTTTTTTCACTGTCATGTGATTTCTTAGCACTTTGCTCCATTCCAACTGACATCTTTTTGAGTTGGAATGCACCTTCACCAAGAGCAGAGGCAAGCAATCCAGCACCGGCAATAATACCTGCAGCAGCACCAGCACCCACTCCTGCTGCTTGACCTACACCTCCTCCAGCACTTCCTGCTGCTTGAGTGGCACCAGTTGCTGCCTGTTGAACGCCCTTTTTCATCAGGCGATCAGTAAGCATATCCATACCAATATCAAGGACACCCCCATCTCCTTGACTTCCAATAGCTATTGATGTAATGATTGCCGCTTCAATTACTTTTCCTACAGCACCATTAAATGCATCAAATACTTTTAATGTACTATCTCCGCCGATTGTTTTTATAAATCCACGGGTTGCATCATATGCTTTGTATCCCCAATCAACAAAAGTAACAAGACCATTAAAAAGACCTAAAGCAAGATCCGTTCCAAAATCAATTGCCGATCCAATAGTCTTTACAATATTGGGCAATTTATTTACATGAGGTAATAATCTAACTACAACATAACCAAGTAAAACATTAAAGAAGAATTTTTTAATTCTATCCAAAAATCCAAGTTTAGGAAGTGATGGTACTTTTTCTTTTCCACCTTCTTCCTTATTTTGGGGCGTTTCCAATTCTTGTTCTTTTTTTGAAAACCTTTCTTTTTCACCTTCCTTTCTTTTTCTTTCAATTTCTGCACTTTTCAAAAGTGTAGAACTTTTAACCAAATCTTTAATTTTTATAACTTGCGTCTTGATAACTATTAAATCTTTTTTGGGTACAGTAATATTGTCGTCTTGCAAATCACCTACTGATATTTTTTTTGCAGCAAAAGATGATCCACCTAAAAGTTTTATTGGATTAATTTTTGCTGGGGAAAGTGCTTTAGGTGCCATTATTTAATACCCAGTACTTTTGCAGTTTTGGAATGGCCTGATGGATGCGATGCACTGAATTTAGGAGCAGATGGTTTTCCACCACCTCCAGCCAGTTGCGATTTTGTTTTTGCTCCACCTTGACTTGGATTTACAAATCTTGTTTTTGGTGGTGTTGGTGGTGCTGGTGCAGTTTTCTTTAATTGTGCCTGTCTTTTTGCAATTGTTAATTGACTTGCACCCCTGTCCTTTAAAGATTGGATAGAACCTGCTGATGCTTCCTGGTATTTCTTTTGTGCTGATGCAGCATCACTTTGTTTGTATGCATTTGGATTGATTGCTCTACCCATTCTTTCCCAAATATTAGAAGTTCCCTCTCCTGGTTTTTTACCCTGAACATAGGTGAGTTTGCCACCTTTCATTGCTTTATATCCAACTACATTCTTTCCATTCGCATCCTTAATAATTTGTGATGAAGGTGATTGTTTAAATCCTTGTTGTTTTAATCCATAACCACCAACCATTTTTGCACCAACATTAACACCAACACCTGCAGCAGATTGTGCTCTTCTTACATTTGCAGCAGAATAATTACCCATTCCTGCTGCTTTATATGCTGCCTGAGGACTGGGGGTTGAGGATGCTTTTGGTGCTGCAGTTTCTTTTGCCTGCAATTGTTTATGAATATCTGCTACTTTAAGATTTCCATTCCAAGCAGCATCGTATCTTGGATCATCTGGATTATTAATAATCTTAGCATATTCTGATCTTGCTTGTTTATGTAGATTTGCTTCCTTTGCTCTTGATGCATCAGCAGTAGCAGATTTTTTATTTTCTTCTGCAAGTTTTCTTTGCATATCAGGTCTCATTCCACCAGGTCCAGCATTACGAGTAACTGTTACATTTGGACCCATTCTCTTCATTGATCCTGCCAATCCAGCAAGTCCAGTGACATTAATATCATTAACTGTTATTTTTTTATCTCCTGTTGATTTCTTTTGCCCAGAAGATTTTGTTGGTCTATTATTTGAAGATTGTGACATTTTTCTTCGTGCAATATCCGCATCATCCTCAGAAGCCGATTTTGCTCTTTTCTCTGCTAATTTTTTAGTATAAGATCCTTCTCCATGTTTTTTATCATAGTTTGCTCTACTATCCTCTCTTCCAGTACTTGTAATATACCCACCACCATAGGCATGTGGAATTCCAGAAACCATTTTTGGTTTGTTTGTTCCGCCACCAGCAGCATTCATTCCTTCCAAAGTATCAACACCATACTTTTGAACGGCACCACGAGACATTACAAATTCACCATCACTTAACATCGCAGGAATTTTATCAACTCCTTTTTGACCAGAAACCAATCCACTAAACATATTACCCAATCCACCAAAGTTAAGTCCACCACCTGCAAACTTTGGAATTTTTATAGATCCTCCACCGGCGCGACCCTCAACTTTAGGTTTATCCTTTCCAATACTTTCAATACCACTGCTGAGTGCCATTGTTGTGCCGACAGTAGCAGCAACTTCTAATCCAGCACCTAAAAGTTTTCCTTTTTTACCACCTAAAAACTTTGCAAATTTTCCTGCTTTTCCTACTCCAGCTTTAGCAAGAAGACCGGCAGCCGCAGCAGCAAGTCTAAGTCCTCCTTTTATAAGAATAGAAGATAATGTGCCAACTAATTTGCCAATTCCTGTACCAAATCTTAGATACAGTGCTAAAAGCGTGGGCCAGTGATCTCCTAAAAATCTTAAAATACTTTGAAATTTCTTTTGATTTTCGGGATCACTAAACCAGCGGAGCAGTTTTATCATCAATCTTCCGAAGAAGACTGCAGTAATAAAATCAATAATTCTACTTAAAATTGATTTAAAAGGGGCAAGAATTTTCTCAGCTGCTTTTGCAATCAGACCAACACCCTTTTCAAGTCTTGATTCCTTTTCACCTCTTGTTTTTTGTTCTGCAGATTTCCTATCCAATTCTGATGCTTTTTTAGCATCTTTATTTTGCTGCGTTAAACTTTTAATAATTTCTGCAAGAGTATCAATGATTGTTGTTATTTCATTTCCACCAGTCATCTTGTCAATTGCTGGCGGAAGAGGAGGGGGAGCAATTCCCGTAAGTGCTTTTTGTTTAAAAAGATTAATTCCTACAGCACTTCCTTTTTTAAAACTTGCAGCACTAATCTTCTTTGGTTTAAATCTACCTTTCTTTGTCTTTACTCTTTTCCATTCATTTGTGATTAATTCTGTTTCTGCAGTTGAATATCTACTTTTAGACATTCTGGAAGCAACCATTGCTTCTCTCAAATATCCAATATATTCGTCATAGGATAATTCATATTCATCCTGAAGACCAAGCAGTTCTAAAATCCTTTCATCAATCTTTTCAGTAGATGCCTTCTTCCCATTAAAGAGAACCAGAGAACTAATTTTAGAAGGATCCGCCATTTGATTGCTGCTTCAGTTTTTCCTCTTCCAGATGCTGTTTCAATAATTCAACATAGATGTCGCGTTCCCACGGCATCATGTTTTCAATCTCTGTTAATGAGTATTTATGATACTGCATCAAGGCAAAGTTAAGACGGAAGTAGTTTTCCAGGTCCATATGGACCATGGCTATGCGAAAAAAGATGCTAACCCTTCTAAGACTACTTCGCTTTCTACTTGCGTTTTTGGATTTGTAACCGTAATCTTGTGAGAAAGTCTGGGCATCGTCTCAAAGAACTTTTCAATCTCCTTGAACTGTGCCGAATTCATCTGTTCCAAGAATTCAATTAATTCTTTCTTGGTTACATCAGAAGCAGACCATACTTCTTCTTCAGTATAAATTTTATCAATACAAGAAGAAATCAATTCAAATGATTGATCCATTGCATTATCATTTTTAAAATCAAAGTTAGTTTTAATAAATTGTTCTAATGATGGATACTTCATCTCCATCATAATTGTAGGATCTACCTTAATTTTATTTGAATGCTCTTCATTTTTCTGGACCTTGATTGAATCTAGATCAATTTTTATAGCAACATTCGTTTCTTCATCATCAGGGCAGATGACATTTACTTCAATCTCTTCTCCAACAGACTTACCACGAATATTTAAGAACAAATATTCAATATCAAATGTTGGAAGTGCTTCTACTTTAATTCCTTTTGTAACAATACAATTTTTAATTACTGTTTTGATAGAATTAGTAATTTGCTTGGTATCTTCACTTTCTAATGCAATAACTAATACTTTTTCTTCTTTTACTAAAAATGGTCTGTACTGAACTGTCTCTCCTGTTGATGGCAATTCAAGTTCATAGGTTGGTGTAGCAATCTTTGGTAAAGGCATAATATCCTATAAAAATTTCAGGTGTGATTATTTATTCTGATTAATTAATGTTCTTTCTGCAGATACTGCATTTGCAATATCAAATTGAGTAATACCTTTTCCAGTATTTCCTGATGCAAGTGCAGCAGAATAATTAACGCC